>Ga0209487_1000113_pt1 | contig 74410 bp, 69 predicted proteins | sample Poulit2012_FD_187524 | JGI IMG/M metagenome (GOLD analysis project Ga0209487, IMG submission 187524) | Agricultural soil microbial communities from Georgia to study Nitrogen management - Poultry litter 2012 (SPAdes) (version 2) | ecosystem: Environmental > Terrestrial > Soil > Agricultural land...
TGATCTGCCCGTAGCGGGCCACCCGTTCGGCCACGGCTTTAGCGTCCTCGGGTCGACAAATAATGACGACGTTCGGGCCGGCGTCGGCGGTCGCATAGGCTTCGAGCCCCTCGTCACGCATCGCGGCGACGTCGTCAAAGACCATCCACGACACGGGCGCCAAGTATCGGATGGGCGGGTCCGTGGCATTGATGACGGCGTGCATTCGGTGCGCGTGGGTTTCGGTGATTTCACCGATGCGCGTGAAGTCCTCGGCCGCACAGGCCGCGACCATATCGTCCAGGGCTTTCTTCGTGACGTCGATCCAGGCCTGATAGTAGGGGCTGGTGTCCCGCGTGGCGACCATACCGGCACGCGAGGAAACTTTTTTGGCGTCGGCGTTGACGGTCACCGACACCATCGCCATGTCCGGGGCATTGATAGCCTCGGCAAAACTGGTGGCATCCGAGTCGCCGGCGTGCCAGATCGCAAACCGGTCAATGACCGAGCGCGAGGCCGAACCGGACCCCCGGCGTGCCAGTCGCGACAAGTCTTTGGTGGACAGTTCCAGTCCGTAGGCATCGGCCGCAGCAACGGCCAGCGCCGCAAATCCTGACGCCGATGAGGCCATGCCCGCGGCCGTTGGGCCTTCATTGACCGAAGTGACTTTTGCTGCGGCGCGGGCGGTCTCGAGTCCTGCCTCGGCGGCGAGGTCGCGCACTAGATCAAGGAAGGCGGTGGTGCGACCGGTGGCTTTGGCATCGGCGACGGTGTCGTTGAGCGTGAATTCGTCGGTGTCGCCGACAGTGAGTTCGACCTTGGTGGTCGTGGCGAATTGGTCCAGGGTCATCGACATCGACCCGGCGACGGGGAGAATGAGTTCGTCATTGGCTTTGCCCCAGTATTTGACCAGGGCGATATTCGGGTGCGCTCGCGCGACGGAGAAGGTCACCTAGCGGTCCTCCTGTTTGTGTACCCGGGCGGTTGGGACCGTCATGAGTTCAAAGTCGTTGGGAATCAGCGAGGTCGTCCAGGTGCGCGTCGCGCCCACGGCCGTCATGGCGGCGGCGACATCTCCGGCTTGTTCTTGATCCGGGACGACGGCGAGCACACAACCACCCAGTCCGGAGCCGGTGAGTTTGGCCCCGTATGCGCCGGCCTCTAGTGCCGCGGCCACCAGGGCATCAAGCGCTGGCGATGAGACGCCGAGGTAGGCCAGCAGCGAGTGGGCTTCGTGCATTGATTGGCCGACCCGGATCGGATCGCCGATGCCCAGCGAGTAGACGACGTCGTCGGTCAGGTTTGCGAGGTCTTCGACCACCCGATCCACCACGCGCGGTTGAATGTCGCGCAACATTTTGACCCCGTCGACGGCCGCAGCGGTAGAGCCCGAGGTGCCAGTATCGGCAATGACAAACGTAAATTTATCGCCGACCTTGACCGTAGTGGGTTTGCCCTGCTGGAACCGTAATGGCGTCATCGATTGGACCGCGTGGGCGTCTAGCCCCGAGGAGGTACCGTGGGCCACGTGTTCGGCTTCTTGGACCAGCGAGTGCAACTGCGCAGCGGACAGGCGGGTCCCGGCAAGGTTCGCCACGGCGCGCACCACGGCGGCTGACGTGGCCGCCGATGAGCCCAGTCCGCGTTCAAACGGAATCGTCGAGCGCAAAATGAGCTCGACCCGATCACCTCGGACGTCTAACTGCTCGGCAGACACGCGCAGTGCCGTCAAGATCGGCGCCATGTGTTTGGGAGCGGTGGCCAGCGGCCCCGTATACAGGTCGGAGGTAATGTAGCCGCGGCGCGCACGACGCAACGATGCGGTGGCCTGCAAATCCAGTAGTGGCAGCACGATTGCGGGCGCTCCGTAGACTACCGCGTGCTCGCCTAGCAGAATGGCTTTGCCGTGGGCTGAGCCCAAGCCGGTTTCCACCGGAGTGCCGGTGACTTTTCCGGGGCCTGCGCCGGTTGTGGGATCGGAAAACCGATCCCGGGCAGCGTGCCGTTGCTGGTAGCTGCCGTCCGGTTGCTGGGCTGTGGATCCAGAAGATTCACCGTGGGGTGCACTATGTCTCATCGGTATGTGGAAACCTCAAAGTCAAAACAAATCTGAACTATGTATTCTAAGCTACCCGAGCCGATGTGCCGAATGTTTAACCGGTTCGGCGAATAATCCAAGCTACAATCGCATGTGATAATCCGTCTATCGCACCCTGACCCGGGTCAGAGGAGAACCAGCTTGAGACCACAGCTCACCCTGCCAGCGCTTGCCGTTGTGTGCACCGGACTGCTGGTGGGCTGTGGACCCGCCGCGAACGAGACCACCGAGGTTTCACCAAACCCGGAAGCCAGCGATGCCACGGCCTCTGCTTCGCCCGATCCCGACGACGAGTTCCAGCCGCTACAGGTCAATATGGTCGCTGAGTCGGGCACGCATTTTCCCGAGGGTATTGACGGGATCGAATTCGGGTGCGGGGATAAGTTAGTTACTATCGACACCGTACCCATCGAAACCGAGTCCAGCGACGACCATGTGGCCGCAGCCATCGAATTTTTGCTCAATGACACGCAGTATTATCACGGGTCTCCGTCGGTCACGAACTCGCTGACCCTCTCTGAGACGCTGGAGTTGGATTCGGTCGAGGTCGGCCGTTCGGACGTTGAGGTTTCGTTGAGCGGTGAAGTTGTCGCTCGCGGCGAGTGCGAGGCCTCCCGGATTCAGGCACAAATGTATGGCACGGCCGCCAACACTGCCGAAGTCGATGAGGTCAGTATTACCGTCGACGGCACCGAGCTCAACGAGGTTCTAGGATTGGAACCATTCGACATCAGCCCGATCGCTCACCCCGACGACGCGTAGCAATACCAAATCTATCGTGGCCCAGGGCTCCGGATATAGTTTCCTTAGAGTGGCCGGTCTCATCATCTTTCTGAGAATACGAGTTGGACGCTAACACCCACAGGATGAGGCGACTGACTCATGCTGAATCGCGAACACTTCAATGTCGGTGAGGCAGAATATCGGTGGACGACGCAAGACTATTCAACCGCCGACGGGATCCCGCTCATCGGGGCGCTGGACGACAACGGACTCTATATCGCCACGGGCTTCGGCGGCTGGGGACTGACGACCGCCGGTGTGGCTGCGGCCATCATCCGTGACTCCATCACCCAGGACCAGGTGACCGGCGAATACCGCGGGATCTTCGATCCGAGGCGCGAGCTTTCCGCTGTCGATAGCGCATTGATCTCCGCACGCACCAGCAGCGGCACCGACCGCGACGACAGCGGGGAGCTCGAGGCCGTCTCTGCGGTATGCACCCACCTCGGCGGGATCGTGCTCTGAGACAAGTCAAGCTCCCAGTGGGGTTGCCCCTGCCATGGCTCAAAGTTCTTGCCGGACGGTTCAGTAGTCAATGGACCCGCGCAAGCGCCGCTGCCGGACAAGAAGGAATTGCTCGACGAATGAGCACGACTCAACGCTAAGCTCGGTCATAGGTCAGAATGCGCACACCCGAGCTCAGCAACGTCTCATCGCTGGGGTCGAGCCGATCAATCTCTGGCAGCAGAGAATGTGCTTGCGTGCCACCGCCCACCAACCACGGGTCTTTACCCTCTTCGGCTTTGAGCGCTCGCACCCGATCCAGAGCGTGCTCGCGTACCATCTCTACAGCTGGGTCACGATTCTCAAGCGTTGACGAGAAAGGTACGTCCGGGATGATCGATGCCTAAGGCCTCCCGCGCCGGCCCCGGCATCGTCTCCGGGTAGTTTTCGACGATGTATTGCATGCCATCCGGTGTCAGTGGGAAGTAACCAGCCCCGCTTGGATCGCCACCCTCTGGGCCAGCAGTAAAGCCGTCGAGAGTTGTTGCTACGTAGTACACAAGTTTCCGCAACGTCATGTGAGTCCCTTACGACCATGCTTAGGCACGTTCGACCAACGCATTGGTTTCTACATCATCAGGTATGGCGCCGTATTCGTTCCCGCTATAAGCTCCGAGTCGGGCCGCTACGAACGAAGCGGCCACCTCACGAGACGCACGCTGGATCAAGATGGTGGCCTGCAACATGAGCGCCAGCTGCTCCACGAGCATCCGCCCACGGCGCTGCAGTGCGGCGAGCATGCTGGCATCCTCGGAACGAACTGCTGCGAGCGCCCCCTGCAACTGGTCAGCCAGGGCATCGTATCGTGCGTCGTAAAGGTCGTAGTGCCCGAGTCCGCCTTCGAAAAGCACCATGAGTTGTTTCACGGCTTGCGGTTCTCGGCCCATCGCCCGCAGCACATCCAGCACGATGACATTGCCGGAGCCCTCCCAGATTGCCAATACAGGTTGTTCACGATATCGACGAGCTAATGGGAAGTCTTCGACGTAGCCGTTGCCACCGAGGCATTCAAGCGCTTCGTATGCGTGGCCGGGTCCGCGCTTACAAATCCAGTACTTTGCAATAGCAGTCGCAATACGACGAAAAGCCTGTGCATCTTTGGAAGCCTCATCGTGTGCGGCGGCCAAGTGCATCATCGTCCAGGTAGCGGCCTCGGATTCCAATTGCAGATCTGCTACCACCGCCCGCATGAGCGGCTGATCGATGAGCGTTGTACCGAAGGCTTTGCGGTGGCGCACATGCCACGCGGCCTCTGCAACCGATTGACGCATCCCAGCGGTGGAACCGATCACGCAGTCCAACCGCGTCCGGGCCACCATCTCGATGATGGTGCGGACTCCCCTGCCGGGCTCGCCGACGAGCCAGCCGTGAGTGCCGTTGAGCTCGATCTCGGATGAGGCGTTGGATTTATTGCCGAGTTTGTTTTTCAATCGCTGAATAAAAAATGGGTTCCGCTCGCCTCCGGGCAGCACCCGGGGCACCAGGAAACAGCTCAGCCCCTCAGGTAGGTTCGCCAGCACCAGAAAGGCATCGGACTGCGGCGCGGAACAGAACCACTTATGACCGTTCAGAACGTAGTGATCGCCGCATGGTGTGGCACTTGTCGTATTTGCTCGTACATCTGAACCGCCCTGCTTTTCAGTCATGGCCATGCCAAACGTGACGGCCTGTTTCTCGGCCGGATCAATCAGGCGCGGATCATAACCGGTGCTCGTCAGTTTGGGGACCCAGAATTCCTCGAGTTCGGTTCCCAGCAGCGACGGGACTGCCGCATGGGTCATCGAGATTGGGCATGCATGGCCGGGCTCGATTTGAGCGAACAGACTAAAGCGTGCTGCTCGTTCCGCGTTGGCGCCAGATCCTGCGTGCGTCCAAGCAAAGCTGTGTGCACCATAACTCAGGGCATCACGCATGATGCCGTGGTAGGCCGGGTGAAATGCTACGTGATCAATTCGGTGCCCCCCACCGATCGTGGGTGTGCAACACCGGGGTCTGAGCGTTGACGATTTCGGCATCGCGTTGAAAGGCTTCTGTTCCGACATGCGTTCCAATGTCATCTAGTACAGGAACGTCTGCCTCCGGAGCATACGCTGCGACAGCTTCCATGAGAGCGGGATTGGCCCGGTACTCATTGATGTTGACGCGTGGTTCGGCCTGATTCTGTACCGCATGCGTGGCTTCAGGAAACGTAGTCATAGTACTCCTCCGTGGTATTTGAGATGCCAGCCATGCGTCGGCAGAGGGTTTGTAGTTCCGCGATGAACGCCTCGATCGATAGATCATCAGCACTACTGGCGGCGACGTCGTGCAACCGTGGCAGCAGGTTTTCGACAACTGCGCCGGTGATGGCCGTGCCGATCAGCTGCGTGTTTTGGGCAGGAACCTGTCCGGCAATGATGGCCTGATCGAGGCGTACCGCGATGGTCGAAGCCCATGTTCTGCGAAATAATATTCTTTCCTCTTCAACCAGCGCAGGTACCGCCTCGAATAACAATGCATCGGCTTGTCTGGGCCCGGCCAGTGAGCGACGCGTGACGACTTCAACCGCGGCATCGAGGGCGGCCCCAATCTCAGCGTGCCCGTCAAGTGCGGACCGAAAGATCGCCAGTTCCATATTGGCCACGTGTGCGAAGGCGCCTTTGAGCAATTCTTCCGCGTTGGGAAAGTACTGATAAATCAGGCCTGTGGAACATCCCGCGCGCCGCGCGACCGCTTTGACGGTCGCCGAACGAAATCCACCTTGAGTAAGTTGTTGAGGTGCTGCCTCTGCAATGGTGTTTCGGCGCCGCTGGGCGTTTGCTTTCGTCTGTTCGGTCTCACGATACATACGATGGTTGCTTCCTGCTCTTCCGCCAAGCTTTGAACCATGATTCAATGTGAACTGTATCACACCATAATTGAGGGGCAGAAATGAAAATCAACTCGCTGTTAACTGCCGGCGCGGTCCGTCACCCGGACAAAGAAGCGCTCATCACCACCGAACGAACCTGGACCTATTAGCAGCTCTACGACGATGCCGCAAAAACTGTATTTTTGCTCAAATCGCAGGGCGCGGATCGAGGTTCCACGATCGCGTCTATGACGTACAACGAACCCGAATTTGTCATTACAGCCTTTGCCACCTGGATGCTCGGCGGCATCTTCGTGCCAATCAATCACAAATTTGCGGTTCCCGAAGCCGAATACATGCTCACCCATTGCGGAGCGACCCACGGCGTCGTTTCACCAGAACTATACGACACCGCAACACAGGCCGCGCCCCACGTGCAATGGATGACTACCAACCCGGAAACGGGATTGTTGAGCTACCTGAGTGACCACGCAATATTCGAAGAAACCCACGAACAAGACCAGGATGCCGCGCTAATTCTTTACCCTTCGGGCACGACCAGCTCCCCGAAGGGTTGCGTCCACACCCACGACGGGATTTCACGGCTGCTCCCACTTATTGCCTTATCCCTCGACTGTCACCGCGACACCAGAACGCTAGTGGCGATGCCGATCTGGCATTCAGCCCCGCTGAATGTCAGCACGATGCCCACACTCTTTGTCGGCGGGACCGTCATTTTGCAGCGCGAGTATCATCCCATCGAAACGATGAAACTGCTGGGGGCTCAGCGCGCCACTGCCTTCTTTGGTCCAAGCATCGCATTTCTGGCGCCGTTACAGTTCGCAGCCCAAGCCGGCCTGGATTTTGCGGACTTTGATTTCTCGACGATGGAGTCCTGGACGTTTGGTGGCGCACCCATCGATGAGGCCACCACGCGGAAGATCATCGACAACTACCAACCCGGTACACACCGTCAGCTTTACGGGATGTCGGAACTAGGGCCCGCCGGATCGGAGTTGCGCCCGGAAGATCAACTCCGCAAAGCAGGCAGTATTGGCAACTACGCGATGCTCGGGGTCGCCATGCGCGTGGTGAAAGCTGACGAGACTGATGCCGGTCCGGGCGAGACCAGAGAGATTTGGTTCAAGACCGATACCCGGATGAAGGAGTACCTCCACAGCCCTGAAGCTACTAAGGACGCGTTCGTCGGCGATTGGTATCGCACCGGAGATATTGCACGCGTCGACGACGAAGGCTACTTCTAATATTGTAGATCGACTCAAAGACATCATTATCGTCGGCGGGGAGAACGTGTTCTCCCTGGAAGTCGAGGAGGCTATTGCTAAGCATCCGCGCGTAGCCGATGTCGCCGTCGTAGGAAAACCGGACCCGCAGTGGGGTCAGCAAGTCACAGCCTTCGTGGTGACCTCCGATGAACAAGAACTCGAGCAGGCCGAACTGCAGGGGTTTCTGAGCGACCATATCGCTCGGTACAAGATTGCGCGGCTGGTGCACACCGTCGACGAGCTGCCGCGAAACCCCAGCGGCAAACTCCTGAAACACGTCCTACGAGACAAAGTTGCAGATTCCTCGCCTCGTGCAAACTAGGTGCGCATGCTCAATGCAGGTACTCGATACCGCAGTAGACTGACCTGATTGGCGCCTGCAGCAAGTAGAGCAACCGATAGCGGTTTACCTGATACTGCAATGAATTAAATGCTTGTCGAATGACATGATATATGGCACACTGTGTAAACCTTTGATCCCAAAAAGGGGTCGGAGGCGAGTAATAGCTCTCAAACAATCCAGGGACTCTCAGGAGGACCACGTGCTGAAAATCCTTGTGCTTATGCAGACGGCTCTACAACAATCATCACGACGTCGCACTCGCGGCGGCGATCTTCTCGGTGCGACCGCTCACCAAACCACCGGCGCAGTCGCTTCCGATCCGTGGGCCGGATGGGTGCGTCACGAGCATTCCACCGTTGAGCGATAACCAGAAGATCGGCTACCCACACAACACGAGACCCCTCGTGGCACCCAAGGATCACCCTCGCCCTGCACGAGACCCGGCAGCGAAACAGTTTGCGAGATTTATTACCTGAAGCAGCCACTCAGGAAGACTCCTCTAAGCTCCTCGTACCCAACGGATTACCCCGATGGGTACGAGGAGTTTTTTGTGCCCAAACATTCCGTTGCTGTCAGTGACCGCAGGTCGAGGACCCCTTCCATTCATATAGCACTCCTAGGCTGACCCAGGAGGTTCGTGAGACTCCAACAGCCGAGTTTAAGCTGGGATTGCACAGCGGCAAAGAAATCGTATACGATTTGAGTTAAGAGATTTTTGCTCTTTCACCAAACCCACGGAGGTACGGTCTCGATGAACGTCACTGCTTACGATTTCTCGATCAAGCAGAATCGTCCCGGCAAAATTGTTGCCCTGCATCTGAATTATCCGTCTCGCATCAAACAGCGCGGACGCAATCCAAAGTTTCCCGGCTACTTCTTAAAAGCCACCTCGTCGATCGCACCGTCGGGTGCCACGATTGAACGTCCGGCCGGCACTGAGTTGTTGGCATATGAAGGCGAAATCGCTCTGATCATCGGCAAAGATGCTCGCCGCGTCTCCCCCGAAGACGGCTGGTCGTACGTCTCCGGTATTACCGCAGCAAACGACTGGGGCCTGTACGATCTGCGGCACGCCGATAAGGGCTCGAACGTCAAGAACAAATCGGGTGATAACTACACTCCGCTGGGCCCGGCCATCATCAGCACGGAAGGTCTCGACCCGAAGCAACTGCGGGTTCGTACCTGGGTCAATGACCAAATCGTCCAAGACGACACCACAGAAGATTTAGTCTTCCCATTCGGGCAGTTAGTTGCTGATCTATCCCAGCTGATGACCCTGGAAGAAGGCGACGTCATTCTCACCGGGACCCCGGCGGGCTCATCGGTTGCCCAACCCGGCGACGTCGTCGAAGTCGAAGTTGATGCGCCACAGGCACAGGGTGCACCCTCGACGGGTCGTCTGGTCTCGCACGTCAAAGAATCCTCCTTTGCGATGGCCGAATACGGTCACGGCCCGAAGGTCGATGACGTCCAGCGCGAAGAAGCCTGGGGTTCGAAAGAGGCGGCAGGCCTGACTGATCCCCGCGCCATTTTGACACCCGAGCTGCGTGAGAAGATTTCGCAGACTGCGGTGGCAACCATTGTGGCGAATATGCGCAAACGCGGCATTAACAACTGCACCATCGACGGGCCACGCCCCATGCATCCGGGCCAGCAGATTCTTGGGTTTGCTAAGACCCTGCGCTATGTGCCCAACCGTGAAGACCTGTTCAAGAAACACGGGGGCGGATTCAATAAGCAGAAACAGGCCATGGACTCCGTGCAGCCAGACGATGTGGTCGTCATGGAAGCACGCGGCGAAAAAGGCACCGGGACCCTCGGTGACGTGCTCGCAATGCGCGCCAAGGTTCGCGGCGCCAACGCTGTGATCACCGACGGTGGTGTGCGTGACGCGGCAGCAGTGGCTGATGTCGGTATTCAGGTGTATTCAAACGGTCATCACCCGGCCGTGTTGGGTCGCCGTCACGTGCCTTGGGAAATGGACGGCACGATTGCCTGCGGTGGCACGACGGTCCAGCCCAACGACATCATTATTGGTGATGACGACGGCGTCGTCGTAGTTCCGCCAGAACTCCTGGTCGAAGTGATCGACGAAGCCTACGAACAAGAACAGCAAGACGAATGGGTCTACGAACAAGTTAAAAACGGTGCCGCCGTCGACGGCCTCTTCCCGCCCACCGGTGAGTGGAAGGCCAAATACGAGGCCTACCGCGCAGAACAAGGGTAATGCATGTCGAATAATGGTCTTTCTAAAGCTGATCAGGCGCACCAGCACGTGCTCGAGGGCATCACCACGGGGCGCTATAAGGCCGGGGACCGTCTGGTGCTCTCTACGATTGCCGACGAGCTCGATATGTCGGTGGTCCCCGTGCGGGAAGCCATTCGTCGGCTGCAAACCGATAATTTAGTTGAGTTCGAACGCAACGTGGGTGCGACGGTGACGGGTATCGATCCCGTGGTCTACCAATACACCATGGAGACCTTGGCGCTGGTTGAGGGGTACTCGACGGCACTGTGTGCCCCGTTGATCACGCCGAAGACGTTGGACAAAGCCCGCGGAATTAACGCTCAAATGCGAGACATGTTGGAGCAGGATTTTGAGCCCGAGAAATTCACTGCGCTGAATGAACAATTCCACCTGACGCTGTTCGACAACCATCCCAACCCGCACATCTTGGATTTGGTGCATCGCGGGTGGAACCGGTTAGCAGCACTGCGTTCGTCGACATTTTCCTTTGTGCCCTCGCGAGCACCGAAATCGGTGGTCGAACACGACAAACTCTTGGAACTTATTCACCAGGGCGCGGAGTTTTCCACGATTGAGGCCGCAGCGCGAAACCACCGACTCAACGCGTTGAACGCGTACCTGAACCACCACGAACAATCCGCCTCATAACGTTTTTCACAATATTTGAAAGGACGACATGACAAACGGCAAACCAGAAAACCTGCCAGATCAAATCCGTCACTACATCAACGGCGAATTCGTCGACTCGATCGACGGCGACACCTTTGACGTCATCAACCCGGTCACGAACGAAACCTACATCAAGGCCTCCTCCGGTAAGGCCGCTGATATTGATGCAGCCGTTGCGGCCGCTAAGGATGCCTTCGAGAACGGCCCGTGGCCGCGCATGCAAAACCGCGAGCGCTCGCGCATCCTGCACAAGATCGCCGACGTCGTCGAGACCCGCCAGCAAGAACTGGCCGAAATGGAAACCTGGGACTCGGGTCTACCAATTTCGCAGACGCTGGGCCAGGCTCGTCGTGCCGCTGAGAACTTCCGCTTCTTTGCCGACCTGATCGTCGCGCAGCACGACAACGCATTCAAAGTGCCGGGCCGGCAGATCAACTACGTCAACCGGAAACCCATCGGGGTTGCTGGACTGATCACCCCGTGGAATACGCCGTTCATGCTGGAATCCTGGAAACTTGGCCCAGCATTGGCCACCGGGAACACCGTCGTGCTGAAACCAGCTGAGTTCACTCCGCTATCGGCCAGCTTGTGGCCGGGTATCTTCGAAGAAGCGGGCCTGCCAGCCGGTGTGTTCAACATGGTCAACGGCTACGGTGAAGAAGGCTACGCCGGCGACTCGCTGGTCAAACACCCAGATGTTCCACTGATCTCGTTCACCGGTGAATCCAAGACCGGTCAGATCATCATGGCCAACGCCGCCCCGCACCTCAAGGGCCTCTCCATGGAGCTTGGCGGCAAGTCTCCGGCCGTTGTGTTCGAAGACGCTGATTTGGAAGCCGCCATTGATGCAACCATTTTCGGTGTGTTCTCCCTCAACGGTGAACGGTGCACCGCCGGTTCCCGCATCCTGGTGCAGCGCAGCGTCTACGACGAATTCGTCGAGCGCTACGCGGCTCAGGCATCCAACGTCAAAGTAGGCATGCCAAACGACCCGAAGACCGAAGTCGGTGCGCTGGTACACCCAGAACACTTCGACAAGGTCTGGTCCTACGTCCAAATTGGCAAAGACGAAGCTCGTCTGGTGGCCGGTGGCGACCGTCCAGAAGAATTCCCCGAAGGCAACTTCCTGCAGCCAACCGTGTTTGCTGATGTGGCGCCAGATGCCCGGATCTTCCAGGAGGAAATCTTCGGTCCGGTGGTCGCCATCACGCCGTTCGACACCGAAGAAGAAGCCATCGAACTGGCCAACAACACCAGTTACGGTCTGGCCGCGTACATCTGGACCAACGACCTGAAGCGCTCCCACAACTTTGCCCAGCAGGTCGAAGCCGGCATGGTGTGGCTCAACTCCAACAACGTCCGCGACCTGCGCACCCCATTCGGTGGTGTCAAAGCATCCGGACTCGGTCAGGAGGGGGGCTACCGCTCGATCGACTTCTACACCGAGCAGCAGGCCGTCCACATCAACCTGGGCGAAGTGCACAACCCAGTTTTCGGCAAACAGTAAATCTGGTCGGAACATTACCGAAGGATCCATCATGACCATTGACAAAAATAAGCGCACCCTCACCAGTTCGGGGTTCCACGTATCCCAGGACGCACCGGTCAATACCGACAACCCGATTCCTACTCCGGAAGCACCGGCACCGGATGTATTGCGCGTTGCGTACATGGAAATCCAGGTCACCGATCTCGCGGCATCCCGTGAGTTCTACGTCGACATTCTGGGTCTGCACGTCACCTACGAGGACGACAAAGAGATCTACCTGCGCTCGGCCGAGGAATTCATTCACCATAACCTGGTGCTGAAACAGGGCGATGTCGCAGCAGTCGGGGCGTTCTCCTACCGGGTACGTTCCCCCGAGGACGTCGACAAAGCCGAAGCGTTCTATACAGAACTCGGCTGCCGCGTCGAGCGCCGCGCCGATGGTTTCGTCCGCGGTATTGGCGACTCGGTCCGCGTCGAAGATCCGCTGGGCTTCCCCTATGAGTTCTTCTACGACGTCGATCATGTTGAACGGCTGGCCTGGCGTTACGACCTGCACATCCCCGGTGAATTGGTCCGGTTGGATCACTTCAACCAGGTCACCCCGGATGTGCCACGTGCTGCCCGCTACATGCAGGATCTGGGCTTCCGGATCACCGAGGAAATCTCAGACAGCGACGGCACCGTATATGCCGCTTGGATGCGTCGGAAACCAACCGTCCACGACACCGCGATGACCGGTGGCGATGGCCCACGGATGCACCACGTCGCGTTTGCCACCCACGAGAAACACAACATCCTGGCCATCTGTGACAAGCTGGGTGCCCTACGTCGTTCGGATGCGATCGAACGCGGCCCCGGCCGTCACGGTGTGTCGAACGCGTTCTATCTCTACCTGCGGGACCCAGATGGTCACCGCGTCGAGATCTACACGCAGGACTACTGGACCGGTGACCCAGACAACCCGGTCGTCTCGTGGGATGTCCACGACAACCAGCGTCGGGACTGGTGGGGCACTCCGGTTGTACCGTCCTGGTACACCGATGCTTCCCTGGTGCTGGACCTGGATGGCAAGCCACAAGAAGTTGTCGAGCGGACCGAAGAAAAAGAAATGGACGTGACCATCGGTGCCGATGGTTTCTCCTACACTCGCGCCGATGATGACGAAGACATGCCGGATTGGAAGAAGGGCGAGTTCAAGCTCGGACACCAGCTCTAAACCTCCGGCACTTTCCTGACGGAAGCGCATCGAGACCTAGCGCCTGCGAACTACGGTTCGCAGGCGCTAGGTCTTAAGAGGGGTAGCCAGTCGTTGAGCGGCTTGACTTAGTGACTTAAGCCATACGTCATAAGAGTTGCCTGTGACGCAGAACCACATTATCGTGATGAGCACCACCAATATCTATGCAGATAGTTATTTCCCTGGAACGACACTTTTTGGGGGGGCCTTCTTGGACCTGCGACAACGCATCGACACTTCGCCAATGTCTGGCTATCAGTGGCTCATCATTGCTTTATGTACCTTTCTGAATGCACTCGATGGCTACGACGTTCTGGCTATTTCCTTTACCTCAAACGCCGTCACCGAAGAGTTCCAGCTGACCGGCACGGAGCTGGGGCTGATCATGAGCGCAGCCCTGCTCGGCATGGCCATTGGCGCCTTGGCCCTGGGACCAGTAGCCGACCGGATAGGTCGGCGAAACATGACCATCGTCGCGCTGCTCGTCAACGGAGCAGGCCTGTTCCTCTCGGCAGCCTCGAATTCGGCGATTGAGCTTGGTATTTGGCGGATCGTCACGGGACTGGGCATTGGCGGCATTTTGGTCGGCACCAACGTACTGGCAGCAGAATACGCATCCCGAAAGCATCGCGGGCTAGCCGTGAGTATCTATGCCGCCGGATACGGAGTCGGAGCTTCCCTAGGAGGAACCGCCATGGTGGGCCTTATCAATGCCTTTGGGTGGCGTTCAGTGTTTCTGCTCGGTGGCATCATGACCGTCATCGCGCTGCTGCTGGTGGTGCCACTATTACCGGAGTCTGCGTCCTACTTATATAACCGCCAGCCAAAAAATGCGCAGCAAAAAGTTGACCAGATCGCACGGCACCTCGGCCACGACGAGCCGGTTGATCTCACGCCTATCAGCACTCCGGAGCAACTTCGCGAGCAAGAAACCGGCATCGGCAAGCTATTTAACGCACAAAATCGTCGCGTCACGATTGTCATTTGGGTGACTTTCTTCGTGATTATGTTCGCGTTTTACTTCGTCAACTCTTGGACGCCACGACTCATGAACGCTTCGGGCCTGAGCGAAAATCTCTCGATGATCGTGACGGTAATGCTCACGCTCGGCGGTGCGATCGGCTCGTTAGTATTTGGACTTTTCACCGCCCGCTGGGCGACACGAATCGTGCTGAGCTGGTTCACTGTCCTGGCAGCAATTTTGATGACGATTTTTGTGTTCTCTGCACAATGGACGGCCGTGGTTTTAGTACTCGGTGTCATCGTGGGCCTGTTTATCAACGGTTGTATCGCTGGACTCTACGTGTTGACGCCCCAATCCTATGCCTCGGGTTTGCGTTCCACCGGAGCCGGCTGGGGTATTGGTATCGGACGTTTCGGTGCAATCATTGCACCCACAGCTACCGGTGCACTCATGGACGGTGGATGGACTCCGCAGGCTATCTACGTTTCGGTGGGCGTGCTGATCCTGGTAGCAACTGTTGCGCTGCAGTTTATGCGCGGTGTCGACGTCGAAGCCAACCGCGATCCCAGCCAGGACTTGCGAAAACAGCGAACTTCCGAACCGTAAATGTCATGCCTTGGGCTGATAGCAAGCTAGCGCCTGCCAAGTTCGCTTCGCAGGCGCTAGGGTTCTTAACGAGACTTTTCCAGGAGGGAGAGGTGGCCACCAGAACGCTAGCAGAACAGTTAACCGTTGACGAAGTGCTCGCCGAACTCGCGGCGCTCGAAGACCCCAAGATTCGTGAGGTCAACCAACGCCACGGCAATGATATCGGCGTTAACCTGTCGAAACTGCGAGGTATTGCCAAACGGCTGAAAACCCAGCACGATTTTGCCAAAGAGCTCTGGGCCACCGGTGACGCCCAGGCTCGCCTCGTCGCGATCCTGATTAGTAGCCCAACGAAGTACACGGCCGAAGAGATGGACGTCATGCTGCGCGAGGCTCGGGTCCCAAAAGTGCTGGACTGGCTGGTCAACTACATTGTCAAAAGAACCCGGAATCCGAAGACCGGCGTATCCCGTGGATGACTGACGTCGACGAGGATGTGGCTGCTGCCGGATGGACGCTGACCAGTTACTTGGTGGCCAAAGGCGCCAATAATCTCAACATCTCGGGGCTACTGGATCGGATCGAAGAGCAAATGCAACAAACGCCCGACCGGTTGCAGTGGGCAATGAACGAGTGCTTAGCCAATATAGGCATCCACTACCCCGAATATCGTGCCCGGGCGATTAAGATCGGCGAACGCCTCGGAGTATTGAAAGACTATCCGACACCGCCGAACTGTACCTCGCCCTATGCGCCGGTGTGGATCGAGGAAATGGTTGCACGCCAGCAATCCTAGAGTCGGTGGGTGACCTCGAAGCGTTCCAGCACGACCGGTGTGGTGTCGTCGGTCGTGAATTCAGGCCCCTTGAGCGCGGCACGGAGTTCTAGGCTGTGAAAGAAGTTCTCGTGAGCTGCACGCCACTGAGCAACAGTCGCGTAGCCTTCGCCTTCGTCACGCGCATGCGCCAGATCAACCTCACCTAGCGGCACGACGCGGACGCTTGTGATCTCAAGCACCGCGACGAGTTGATCTTGCGAATCGATCAGCACTGAGCGGTCCCCACTCGGGGTAATGATTCGCCTTGGCGCTCATATTCCAGTTTGAGACTCGTGGTGCTGGTCTTCGTCCCGTCAAGAATTGCATCGACAAGTTGCTCACGCAACGGACCAGGAAACGCAAACTTTGCGCGGGGCAGGTGGGCCAGCTCATGCGACCGGAAAGCATGGCTCATGACGTCGCCTTCGAGCTAGGAAGTCTCATCTAAAACCTGGCAGTTGCTACACCAACGGCCAGGGGAAACGCCGGCCGGTCGTATCGTGGGGAAACTGTTGAGTCATGAGTACTTTTTCAACCCTGCCTTGTAATGCGGAGGCTTCGACTATTTCTAGTTGAGCCAGAATGTCCTTCGGAATGTCGTCGGCCAGTGGGGCGACATCGTTCAGGAGCTGGTCGTCGATGCGTTCACCGGCAAATTCCCAGATAACCGTGCGAAGTTTCATGGGCTCGGCAAAACACAGTCCGTGGTCGATCCCCCACAGTCGGCCATTCCGGTCACACAGTACGTGGCCGGCTTTGCGATCCGCGTTATTCACCACCAGATCGAAGAGTGCTAGCCGACGCAGTTGATCATGAAATTCAGGACGTTGGCCATAGAGCACGAAGTAGTGGTCAGCGGGATCATGATCGACGAAAGCTTGCAACGATCCGATGCCCAAGGGACCATCCTGGCGAATAATCGTCGTGGGGACAATATGCCAGCCCAGGGCTTCGCTCACCAGATAGGCTGCGACTTCGCGCCGATGCAGGCCGGGTTCGAAATCCCACAGGGGGCGTTCGCCGTCTTCAGGTTTATACACCGCCATGTGCTGAACATCGCCGAAGGTAACTTCGACCAGAAACGTGGCGTTACTACTGTTGGCGATCTGTCCGACCACCGTGATCTGACCGCAGCGCAGTACCTCTTCGACACAAGGTTCGTCGTTCGGTAGGACATGCTCGGTCATAGTGGCTCCTATGTTGCCCGTAAATCAACCAAGGAATCCAGGGTGGAGTTAACCGTCAACACCATCGGGCCGTTCTCTGGTCCCTCGGCGGGATAGGCAAAGGCGGACACGGAACACGGGCCGATGCTGACGCGTTGAAACGACCGCAATGGCGTACCCATCGCAGTGGCGACAGCGACCCGGATCGGATCCGCGTGTGAAAAACATACCACAGTCCCGCCCGGATGTTGCCGGCGTAGTTTCCGGATTGTGGATACCATGCGCTTTTGGATTTCGGCAAAGCTCTCCCCGTTAGGAAACCGAAACTCGTCGGGCCGCTTTTGTACTGTCTTCCACTCCGGGAGCTTTTGTAATTTCGATAAGTCTGCTCCCGTCCAATCCCCGAAGTCGCCTTCGATGAGGCCTGGTTCTTCGATGATTGGTAGGTCGAAGCGGGCTGCGGTGGGTTCGGCCGTCTGCCAGGTACGTTCCATCGGGGACGAATACAGTGCTGTCACCGGTAGGGGTGCAAGTCGCTCGGCAACTTTTTCTGCCTGGGCGCGTCCGTGGTCACTGAGCTGAAGACCTGGCGCTCGTCCGGGCAGCACTTTGCCCGTCGTCGGTGTTTGCCCATGCCGCACCAGTAACAGCAAGGTGGATTGCGGCTGATCGTTGTCGGTCATGTGGCCTAGCTTACCGAACCCAGCGTTGTGTGACCCCCTCGACAGGTGGTCCAGACAGGGCTACCGTAAGGAATGTGACTACCTCACCAAAGATCAGCACATTGGCAGAACTCCAAGCTTCCGGGCACGAACACAAGTCCGTGCGCGAAGAATTGCGCGATAATCTCTTAGCCGCCCTGGCCGCCGGGGAGAACCCGTGGCCCGGGCTGCACGGTTTCCAGGACACCGTGCTCCCCCAACTCGAGCGCGCCCTGATCGCGGGCCATGACATCGTCTTACTGGGTGAACGCGGCCAGGGTAAGACCCGCCTGCTGCGCACCCTAGCGTCGTTGTTGGACGAGTGGACCCCGGTCATCGAAGGCTCCGAACTGTACGAACACCCCTATGAGCCCATTACCCCGGAGTCCAAGCGGCGTGCCGCGGAAGAGGGATCTCAGTTGCCGGTAGCCTGGCTGCACCGGGATGACCGCTACGTCGAAAAATTATCGACGCCGGATACTTCGGTGGCCGACCTGATTGGTGACGTCGACCCAATGCGAGTTGCCGAAGGCCGTCGTCTCGGTGACCCGGAAACCATCCACTACGGGCTCGTCCCGCGAGCACACCGCGGCATCGTCGCCCTGAACGAGCTGCCGGATTTGGCCGAGCGTATTCAGGTCTCACTGCTCAACGTGATGGAAGAGCGCGATATCCAGATCCGTGGGTATGTGCTGCGTTTGCCGCTAGATGTGCTGATGGTTGCGAGCGCGAACCCAGAGGACTACACCAACCGTGGCCGTATCATTACGCCGTTGAAAGACCGGTTTGGTGCCGAGATTCGCACGCACTACCCCGAAGAGATCGACGACGAGATCGCTGTCATCCGGCAGGAAGCTCAGCTGACCGCTCAGGTTCCCGATGTGCTGCTGGAAATTCTCGCCCGATTCACCCGAGCGCTGCGTCGCTCGCCGGCAATCAACCAGGCCTCTGGTGTCTCGGCACGCTTTGCGATTGCCGGCGCCGAAACCATTGCCGCGGCCGCGCGTCACCGTGCGACCGTGCGCGATGAGGAAGCAGTGGCGCGGCTGGTCGATGTCTACTCGGCAGTCGAAGTACTCGGCGGGAAAGTCGAGTTCGAATCCGGTGAGGAAGGCCGCGAAGAAGCCATCCTGGATCACCTGTTGTTGACCGCGATCGCCCAGACCGCCCGCGCGCACTTCGGCGGCATCGACTTCGCTCCGCTGGTGGACACCTTCGACGGCGCGCATACGGTGACCACCGGTCAGCACGTGACCGCCAAGGAGTTCCTTGACGAACTCCCAGCCGAGTCTGAATCGGGCATCTATGACGAGATCGCCAACCGGCTCGATGCCCATGACAGTCCTGGCCTACGTGCCGGCGCCATCGAACTCGCGCTCGAGGGGTTGTATCTGGCACAAGAATTATCGAAGGAAACCGTGGACGGGCAAACCGTTTACGGCTAAGGAGGCGTCATGCGCCACGGAAAGTCTGCACGTTACGGCCGGTACACCGGTGGGCCCGACCCGCTAGCCCCACCCATCGATCTCAGCGAGGCGCTCGAAGAAATCGCCGACGAAGTCATGGCAGGCTACTCCCCAGAGCAGGCGATGCGTGAGTACTTACAGCGTGGCAGCCAGAACATGACCGGGCTGGATGAGCTGGCCGGTCGCGTCCAGCAACGGCGTCGTGACCTGTTAGGTCGTCACCGGTTGGACGGGACGTTACAGCAGGTCAAAGAGCTCCTTGATGAAGCAGTCCTGGAAGAACGCAAACAGTTGGCCCGTGACATTCGCATGGACGATATGGACCGGGATTTTCGGGAAATGCAGTTAATGAACCTGCCCGAGTCCACTGCGGCGGCGGTTACAGAACTGTCCGACTATGACTGGCAGTCCACGACCGCCCGGGAAAACTACGAGCAGATCAAAGACCTCCTGGGTCGCGAAATGCTCGACCAACGGTTTGCGGGGATGAAAGAGGCCCTAGAAAACGCGACCGATGCAGACCGTGAAGCGATCTCCGAGATGCTCAATGATCTCAATGAGTTGTTGGACAAGCACGCCCGGGGTGAGGACACCCAGCAAGACTTCGACGACTTCATGGCCAAACACGGCGACCAGTTCCCGGAGAACCCGCAGAATATTGACGAATTGATCGACGCGCTGGCGCAGCGCTCGGCTGCAGCCCAACGCATGCTCGCGTCCATGACACCCGAGCAGCGCGAAGAACTGATGCAGCTGTCCGCGCAGGCATTCGGGTCGTCGGCACTGATGGAACAGCTCAACCGATTGGATGCCAATCTGCAAGCCCTACGACCCGGAGAGGACTGGACCGGGTCAGAGACGTTTGAAGGTGAACAAGGCTTAGGGCTGGGCGATGGCACCGGCGTACTCCAGGATCTAGCTGACTTAGATGCGCTTGCCGAACAACTCTCCCAATCCTACGCGGGCTCCACACTGTCTGATGTTGATATCGAGAAACTGGCCCGCCAGCTGGGCAACGACGCCGCCGTTTCGGCTCGAAAACTCGCTGAGTTAGAAAAAGCCCTGAAAGAATCCAACCTGCTGCGGCGCAGCTCGACCGGAGATCTGCGCCTGTCTCCACAAGCCATTCGGAAGCTGGGCAAGTCGTTGCTCAAAGACGCAGCGGATCGGCTCTCGGACCGACAGGGTCAGCGCGACACCCGTCATGCCGGTGCCGCCGGAGAACTCACCGGCGCGACCCGGACCTGGCAATTTGGTGATGTCGAACCATGGAACGTCACGCGCACGATTACCAATGCGATCACCCGGACGGCTTCGGAGGGTGACGATCCGCGAGCCGGCATCAGTCTGGAAGTCGAAGACGTCGAGATCCAGGAGACCGAAGCGCGAACCCAGGCCGCTGTCGTGTTGCTGGTCGATACCTCGTTTTCGATGGCCGTGGAAAATCGCTGGGTACCGATGAAGCGCACCGCGCTGGCGCTGCACCAGCTGATCTCCACGAGGTTTCGGGGCGATGAGCTGCAGTTGATTCACTTCGGCCGCTACGCCAACCAGGTGCAAGTCGAAGAGCTCACGGCCATGGGACCCGCATACGAGCAGGGCACCAACCTGCATCACGGGTTGCTCCTGGCCTCCCGATTCTTCCGCAAACACCCCTCCATGCGGCCGGTGGTATTAATCGTTACCGACGGCGAACCAACAGCGCACCTGCTCCCGAACGGCCAATCCGCATTCGCCTATCCCCCACGCCCCGATACGTTGAAATCGACCGTGGCCGAACTTGATCGAGTCAGCAGAATGCACGCCGAGATCACCTTCTTCCGGTTGGGGGATGATCCCGGGCTCAAGCAATTCTTGGAAGCCATGGCCCGTCGTGTGGAAGGCAAGGTCGTCGCACCGGACCTCGGCGATCTCGGGGCCGCGGTTGTCAACGAATTCCTGCATTCACGGCACCAGCACTTTCCGTTCTCTTTCTAGCCCATGTCACCCAGTTTTCCGACCCCTCGCGTTCTGCAATAGGAGCTCTATCGTGGTCAGTATGAGGCAACCATCGCAGCCATCAGGCGCCCAACTATTCGATATTCCGGATTCGCATCTGCGGGGTCGGGCAAGTCTGAAATGGTCGACCGTTGAGCCCGATGTGTTGCCCGCCTGGGTAGCCGAAATGGATGTGCGCCTGGCACCAGCCGTCTCCGAAACCCTACAAAACGCGTTATTTCGAGACGATGCCGGGTATCCCGGAACCAGCGAGGGCATCTGCGACGCGTTTGCCGGTTTCGCCGCCGACCGATGGGACTGGCAGATTGATCACGACCACATTAGCGTACACATTGACGCTGCCACGGCAGCCTCCAAACTGATGCGCTACTATGCCGGGACCAACGGCACCGTGATGATCATGCCGCCGGTGTACAACCGGTTTTATGATTGGATGCGGGTCAGCGAAGTCCAACCGCACGAAGTGCCACTACTTGATGTGACCAACGGTGGCCTCCTGGACTTTGCCGGAATCGAAAAAGGACTTCAGACCGGAACGCGCGTGATCCTGTTATGTAATCCCCACAACCCGCTGGGCCGGGTCTATTCACAACGCGAGCTCGCCCAGCTCGCCGATCTGGCTGACCAATACGAAGCCGTCGTGATCTCGGACGAAATTCATGCGCCCATGGTCTACCCCGGAGTCCGATACACGCCTTGGCTGACCGTCTCCGATGCAGCGCAACGCACCGGGATCGCACTGCATACCGCCACGAAGTCATGGAATTTTGCCGGATTGAAGTGTGGCCTGGCGGTACGCTCCGCTTCAGGCCCTTGGCCGCCTGGACTGGATCCAGCCATCACACTCAACGACACCGGATTTTGGGGCATCCTCGCCACCGAAGCCGCGTTCCGCGACTGCCGCGAATGGCTCGACGCCGTGCGTGAGCATTTCCAAGCACAAACTAAACTGCTGACGCAATTATTAGCCACCCATCTGCCCGGCGTGGCTTTCCACCCACCCCAGGCAAGCTTTCTCGCGTGGCTGGATTTCAGCGGTACGGAACTCACCGAAGAACCAGCGGACTACTTCTTACGTGAAGCACGCGTGGCGCTCAGTCCGGGCACCGGGTTCGGTTCGGTAGGTACCGGCTGTGCACGCTTGAACATGGGGACCTCGGCGGAACGGCTCGAACGAATCGTCACAGCAATGGGATCGGTCTGGCCCCCTCGCAAGTAGTACTTATCGGTCGCGGGTGTCTGAGAACTGGCGATCCTACGAGTCTCATCGAGCTCGATATGCTGGCCCAGCGTGACGTTCTAGTTCTTTGCGAAACGTGTCATCGTGCGGCTTGGGCCGACCGGTGGCCTCATCGAGCACCACCATCGTGGCTTCGGTATAAGCACAGGGCCGGTCATCTTGGACCAGCAGATGTCCCAGGACAAACGAGGTCGTTCCAACCCGAGGAACCCACACCCACACGGACGTGGCAACACCGTATCGAACTTCGCGATCAAAGTTTGTGTTCAACGACCGCGCGATCCTTGGCGGACCAGACATGCCCGGAGTCGTAGCGGTCCATTCTTGAGTAGCGCGAATGCGCGCCTCTTCCATCACCGAAAGGATCGCCACATTATTAACATGGCCATTGATATCTTGATCTGACCACCGTAGTTCTATCTCTATCGGTGTGGCCACCGCACGAATCTCAGCAAAGTTCGACATAGTCCAATCGTTCCTATCCGGCAGCATGATTCCAACTGTTCCCCACCACAACCGGTACCCATCGGGTCCGGAATTCCGAGGATGCGCAAAGCCAATCACAGCGCTTCCCCGACGAGAATATTCTAGGTTGTAAAAAGGTCTCCCAACTTATCAAAAGCTCTGTTAGGCTGATTGGCATGTCACGGTTTTCTATCCTCGGTTGGCCGGTGTTTCGCCAGGCCAAGTCCAAAGACAAGCTAGGACGCGGGCCGACGGTTGAGTCGCCCAAATATCAAAACATGCGCCCTCGGACTGAAGACGCTGACAAAGTTGTACAAAGCGTCTGTCCGTACTGTGCCGTGGGTTGTGGACAACGCATCTACGTCAAAGACGATAAGGTCACCCACATTGAAGGTGACCCGGACTCTCCGATTTCTCGTGGTCGTCTGTGTCCCAAAGGTGCTGCATCTGAGCAGCTCGTCAACACCCCGTCACGACAGAAAACCGTCCTGTACCGCCGTCCTCGCGCCAAGGACTGGGAAGAGCTAGACCTCGATACGGCGATGGATATGATCGCCGACCGTTTTATTGAGGCTCGCAAAAACCACTGGGAAGATTATGACGAGCAAGGCCGCTACGTCAATCGCACCATGGGTATCGCAGCCCTCGGTGGGGCGACCATCGATAACGAAGAGAACTACCTGATCAAAAAGCTGTTTTCGGCTGCCGGCGCGGTGCAGATCGAAAACCAAGCCAGAATTTGACACTCTTCAACAGTTCCTGGTCTAGGAACTTCGTTTGGGCGTGGCGGTGCCACCCAGCCATTGCAAGATATGGCGAATGCTGACCTGATCGTTATTCAGGGTTCGAATATGGCCGAATGTCACCCCGTTGGTTATCAATGGGTGACTGAAGCGAAGGCTCGTGGTGCCAAAATTATCCACGTTGACCCGCGCTTTACCCGTACCTCAGCGGTTGCGGACAAGCACATCACGATCCGTGTCGGTACTGATATTGCACTGTTGGGCGGCATTATTCGTCATGTGATCGAAAATGATCTGTGGTTCAAGGACTATGCCCTGCCGTACACCAATATCTCCTTCATCATTTCCGATGAATACGAAGGCCCAGAAGATCTGGATGGGCTGTTCTCTGGATACGATGAAGATCTGCAAGGGTATAACAATGACACCTGGCAGTATCTCCACGATCCGGAAGAACCCGACGGCATTGCCAAGGATCCGACACTGCAGCACCCGAATTCGGTGTACCAGATCCTAAAACGCCACTACTCGCGCTACACTCCAGAGATGGTGGAAGAATTGTGCGGCATTAGCACAGAAGACTTCCAGTACCTGGCGGATGCATTCGCTGAGAACTCCGGGCGTGAAAGAACGACCTGCATGGCCTACGCGCTAGGCTGGACCCAACACTCGCTGGGCCCGCAGTTTATTCGTTCAGCTTCGGTTCTTCAGCTGCTCATGGGCAACATGGGACGTCCAGGTGGCGGCATTATGGCGCTGCGTGGTCACGCGACCATTCAGGGTTCTACCGACATTCCGACTCTGTTCAACCTGCTGCCCGGCTACCTACCGTTCCCCGTGGCCGGCAAGCACGATACGTTGCAGGACTACATTGACGAAGCGGTACCGAAGACCCAGAAAGGCTTTTGGGCAAATGGTGACGCCTACATGGTTTCACTGCTCAAAGCTTGGTTCGGTGACGCCGCAACGGAAGAGAACAACTACGGCTATGACTATCTGCCGCGAATAAATGGTGCGCACGGTACCTACCAGACCGTTATGCGCATGTTCGAAAAAGGCGTAGACGGCTACTTCCTGCTTGGCCAAAACCCTGCCGTTGGATCCGCGAATGGCCGTATGCAACGACTGGCCATGGCCAACCTGAAGTGGATGGTTGTCCGAGACTTCCAGCAGATTGAAAGTGCCACCTGGTGGCGTGACGGCCCAGAGATTGAGACCGGTGAGCTCAAACCAGAAGACATCGAGACAGAAGTCTTCTTCATGCCGGCCGCCAACCACACTGAAAAAGCCGGGACGTTTACCCAAACCCAGCGGCTCGTCCAGTGGCGGCACCAGGCTGTCAACCCACCGGGTGATGCTCGGTCTGAACTGGAGTTCATGTTTGATCTTGGCAATCGGATCAGAGAACGCCTCAAGGACTCCACCGATCCTCGCGACCGGCCATTGTTAGACATGACCTGGGACTACCCAGTCAATGAAGAGGGCGAACCCTCGGCTGAAGCAGTCCTTCGCGAGATCAACGGTTTCCACGTCAGTGGACCCGATGCCGGCAAGCCACTGGATAACTTCAACCAGATGAAAGCCGACGGTTCAACCGCTGGCGGTTGTTGGATTTACACAGGCGTTTATGCCGATGGTGTCAACCGAGCCGCAAAGCGTGTCCCGGGTCAGGAACAGGATGAAATGGCCCTGGACTGGGCCTGGGCATGGCCTGCGAACCGCCGCATCCTCTACAACCGGGCCTCGGCCGACCCCGACGGCAAGCCATGGTCCGAACGGAAGAAACACATCTGGTGGGACGATGAACAAGGCAAGTGGGTCGGACCCGACGTGCCGGACTTCCCCGTTGATCGTGCGCCAAGCGCTAAGACCGAACACGGTACCTACGGTCCGGAGTCCATCGCCGGTGATGATCCGTTCATCATGCAACGCGATGGCAAGGGTTGGCTCTTTGCCCCGATGGGCATGAAAGATGGGCCGTTACCGACCCACTTCGAACCGCCTGAATCGCCAGCGGTCAATACGCTTTATCCGCAGCAAGAATCACCCAACCGGGTGTTGATCACGGCAGAAGACAACCAACTCGCTCCAGCAGGTGGTCGACCAGGGTCGGATGTGTACCCACATGTTTTTACCACCTACCGTCTGACCGAACACCATACGGCCGGTGGGATGAGCAGGTTCCACCCGTATCTTGCTGAACTACAACCGGAAATGTTCTGCGAGGTCTCGCCAGAACTAGCCGAGGAGTATGGGCTCGAATCATATGGTTGGGCAACGATCATCACGCCGCGCTCTGCGATTGAAGCCCGGGTGTTGGTGACCCAACGGATGAAACCCTTGAAAGTCGGCGGCGAGACGTTCCACCAGATTGGACTGCCTTACCACTGGGGTCAGGGCACAGAAGCTCTGATCACCGGTGACGGTGCAAATGATTTATTGGGCATGACGTTGGACCCCAACGTACAGATCCAGGAATCCAAAGCCGCAGCGTGCGCGATTCGTCCAGGACGTCGGCCACGCGGTGAAGCACTCGGGAAGCTCGTCGAAGAGTACCGACAGCGTGCCGGTGTCACCGTGTTCACTGGACACGACCGCCTGACATACGAGCGGGATCCCGAAACGATGAAAGTGGCACAGCCCCCACGGTATGCAGAACCCGAGCACCATGAAGGAGACGAGCTTGTTTGATTTCAGGGAAAAACCGGGTCAGCTCTTAGAAGCTTACGGTGATGGGAAGGAACGCAAAGGTTTCTTCACCGACACATCCATTTGTATTGGCTGTAAAGCCTGTGAGGTGGCGTGTAAAGAATGGAATGAGGTCCCCATGAAAGGGGACCTGGAACTCTTAGAGTCCTCCTATGACAATACCGGAGGGCTCGGGGCCAACACCTGGCGGCACGTGGCTTTCGTCGAACAAGACCAGCAGCAAATCGAGGAAGCTCGCGAATCCGGGGCACGGCTCGTCAGCTTGGGTATGCCGTCCTTCGGGTCACCAGAAACCAAAGAATCGAATTCGAAGAATATTGGGATGCCCGAATTCGGGTCGCCCGGCGAACGGATCAAGAACAAGGTCGACAACCCACCCAACCCGGATACTCCAGAGTTCCGGTGGTTGATGAGCTCGGATGTCTGCAAACACTGCACTTTTGCTGGGTGCATGGATGTCTGCCCTACCGGTGCGCTCTACCGCACCGAACACGGGACAGTCGTTGTCCAAGACGATATCTGCAACGGCTGTGGCACCTGTGTGGCGGGTTGTCCTTTCGGTGTGATCGAACGTCGCGACACCGGCACCATCCACACCAAGCCTGAGCGCGTCGACTCCCGGTATGCAATGGATGTCCCGCACGAGGGCACCGCCAAGAAGTGCACCTTGTGCTATGACCGGCTCGTCGACGGACAAACTCCAGCATGTGCTCAAACCTGTCCGACAGAGTCCATCAAGTTCGGTACCCAGACCGAAATGCTCGAGTCGGCCAAAGAGCGCGTGGCCACTATGCACGCGCAGGGTCAGACCGAAGCCCGACTCTATGGTGCTAACCCCAATGACGGGGTCGGCGGGATCGGATCGGTGTTCTTGTTACTCGATGAGCCAGAAGTCTACGGGCTCCCACCAGATCCGCAGGTCCCCACCAAAGACCTGCCGAAGATGTACAAGAAAGTCGGCATCGCTGCCGCTGGCATGCTCGCAGCAGCCGCGACCGCATTCCTAGGAGTCCGTAAAAAGTGAGTCTGTCCGAATTTGATGCCTACCGGCCAGCACACGAAGCACGTCGCAAAAAGAAACGCAGAAACCGCGCTCCCGGCGCTGGTCGGCGTCGCGGTGGCGGCGATGGCTCTCGTGAAATGCCGATGGTCGATGACGTCGAATTCTCCGACTCCTACTACGGACGACACATCGTCAAAGCGCCTCCGTGGGACGACAAAATTACCGCCTACTTGTTTCTCGGCGGTGTCGCTGGCGGATCCGCGATGCTTGGGCTTGGCGCTGACGCTGTCGGATACGACAAACTACGCCGTAATATGCGACTGACCGCGCTGGGTGGCACAATCGCCGGTACCGTCTTTCTGATCGTTGACCTTGGACGGCCAGAGCGCTTCCACCACATGCTTCGCACCTTCAAACCGTCCTCGCCGATGAACATGGGAACCTGGATTTTGTCGTCCTTTGGTGTCGGGGCAGGATTTGCGGCAGCTCCCGAAATTGACCGCATGACCGGAGAAAAACTCCCCATCGGGATTCTGCGCCCGATTTCGCGAGCCATCGAGAAACCTGCAGGCGCGCTCGCTGCACTACTCGGCGCTCCTCTGGCTTCCTATACCGGAGCACTGCTAGCCGACACCGCAGTCCCAACGTGGAATGCGGCCAAAGACAACCTGTCGTACCTCTTTGTGTCATCAGCATCTATGGCATCTTCGGGCGTAGCACTGATGACTACTCCGACGGAGCAGACCCGCCCGGCGAGAGTACTAGCAACCATGGGTGCCGCCTCCGAGCTGTACTTTTCGGAAAAACTCACCGAACCGATGCACCCGGCCGAAGCCGAACCGCTACAGACCGGCAAGCCCGGAAAAATGCTGAAGTGGGCAAAGCGTCTGACCATCGCCGGTGGTATCGGGGCCGCATTGCTGAGCGGTAACCGGGTAGCAGCGATGGCATCTGGTGCAGCATTAGCGACTGCTTCATACCTCACCCGGTCGGCCGTTTTGAATGCGGGACTCAATTCTACGAAAGAACCGCACCGCGTCGTCGAGCCTCAAAAGGCCCGGCTCGAAGCACGCCGGGCCCAAGGCATCGTCGACGACTCAATCACAACCGTCGGCTAACGAACCTCAATGACCCCGGTACGATCGGTGGTATAACCGATTACCGGGTGTCCTGGCAGCTCACCGACCACGAGCAGCCCACCGGAAGTCTGTGCGTCAGCGAGGAGCAGTAAATCGTCTTCGATGATCCCGCTGCCGGCCTCGACTTGCGGACCAACCCAGTCAAGATTTCGACGGGTACCACCGGAGATATAGCCTTCAGCCAGCGCTTCTGCAGCTCCTTCGACCAGCGGCACAGCATTGCGTTCAATGACCGCTCCGGTGCCTGAGGCCCGCATCATCTTGTACAGGTGGCCAAGTAGGCCGAACCCGGTTACGTCTGTTGCTGCCTTGATGCCAGACGCGACAGCCTGCTCAGAAGCTTCTTTATTCAACGTGGTCATTGTGGCAATAGCTTCGGCAAAGACCTCGCCCGTGGCCTTATGTCGATTATTGAGTAGGCCTAGTCCGATTGGCTTGGTTAGCGTCAACGGCAGTCCGGCTTCGGCAGCGTCATTGCGCAATAGTTGATCCGCCTGAGCGACTCCGGTAACAGCCATGCCATATTTGGGTTCTGGGTCATCGACGGTGTGCCCACCAATCACCGGACAGCCTGCTTCTTTACCGACTGCCAGCCCGCCGGCGAGTACTTCCGACATGAGCTCTGCTGAAAGAACTCCGCGGGGCCAGCCCATCAAATTAATGGCAACGATCGGGCGACCACCCATCGCATAGATATCGCTTATGGCATTGGCCGCGGCAATTCGGCCCCAGTCATATGCTGAGTCCACGACCGGCGTGAAGAAATCTGCAGTGGACAGGATGGCAGTGTTACCTTCAAGTCGAACGGCGGCTGCATCGTCACCGTCGTCGAGACCGACGATAACTTCGTCGTAGTCCTGGCCTGCCAGCTGGGCTACGGCATCTTCGAGCTCACCGGGTGGGATCTTGCAGGCGCAACCACCGCCAGAAGCAGTGGTCGTCAAACGAGGAGCAGTTGTGGGTTCAAGAATCTCAGACATGGTGCCAGTATAGGAACCTCATAGCAGCGACGACAGGATCACTCGTCGGCAATTCATGCTGCTTTGCAGATTAGCGTGGTCAACCCAAGGTTTCGTTCCGATCCTCTTATCGGTAGGACATCATCTCGTTTCCCGTCACAATGACAAAGGCGGCTCCCCCAGGCTTAAACCTGGAGGAACCGCCTATTGGGTTATGTCAGAATGGGTTAGTTTTTACGTCCAAACAGACGTGCGCGGTTCGCGTAGAGTACGAATGCGCCACCCACTGCGAGCAGTCCGCCGGCAATCCATGCCAATGGTGCACCGCTTGCACCGGTGTCAGCAAGCTGAGTAGTGCTACCTACTGCAGGGTCATCGTCTTCGTCGTTCGAAACTGGTTCATCTGTGTCGACCACTGGAGCGGCTGTATTGTCATCCTCGACGACCGAAAATTCGGCTGTCAGTTCTTGAGTTTCACCCTCTGCGTCCTCGAAAGTGACGACGGTGGTGTAATCACCAAGGTAGACCGAAGGGTCAGAGGTCTCGTAGCCGTGGATCCAGAAACTGAGGTCGCCATTCTCGTCGGCCTCATCAGTATCGCTGAACGGGGAGATGGCCTCAGGGGTATCGACGGTGTATTCCACGTCGCTATTAGGTGCAGCGCCTCGGACTTGGTGGAGAACACCGGTGCCCTCTTCAGAGTCACCGACAAAGTCTTCCAGCAAGATCTCGTTGGGTTCCACGGTGAGCTCTGGGTCCGCAGCTACAACCTCGACGAAGGCATCGGACGCGATGTAGTCGACATCCTCCTGGTCTGATTCAGGGCCAAAAGTAATTGCTGCGTAGAACGCGAAATCGGTTCCCGGTTCAACGGAGAACGTCTCGGAATCTGTCTCTACGGAAGCCGGTATGGTGAAGTCAAATGTGTACTCGTTATCCGCATCTTGGACTCGTTCGATACCGTTACTGGCGAAATCAATTATTGAGTCGTCAGCGGCCAGGAAGTCACCTTGCAGTCCAATTTCATAATCGGCATCTCCGGTGACGTATTCTTCGACAAGTTCGTCCACATTGTCAATAGTGAAACGGACCGTATCACCGACCCGAGCTTGTGAATCGCTTTGCGAGATGTCGGCGGCTACGTATTCTGGCCACTCATCTACTTCTAAGGACGACGTTGCTTCTTCACCTTCAACTGAGCCAGTAGCAGTAACGGTGTAGACTCCTGGGGCGATATCTTCCGGGAGCTCGAGTGTTGTTTCGATTTCACCATCTTCATTTGAAGTCGTCGTGGTGGTGGTCGCCTGCTCGTCGTCGAGAGTAAGAGTTACTTCGGTATCAGCGGTGAAGCCTGAACCGACAACCGTCACGGCGTCACCGGGCAGGATTTCGTCGAGTTCCGATTGAACTTCGAGGTTCTGAACGACATCCTCATCCAAGTCTCCATCAGCGGCGATATTGACTTCTACACCCGCCGAATACGTTTGCACCCGCTCTGCTTCGTCATCTGGGTTAAATATAAAGGTCGCCGTAAAGACAAAGCTTGAGTCTGCCCCGACGGTATGCTCACCTGACTCGGTGTCTATCGTCGGTGGGATCGTGAATTCGAAGGTGTCTTCACTGTCGGTCTGCTCAATACCGGTCTCTCCAAAGACCCCATGGAACTCATCCTCGCCCGCCACATCTCCTCGAACAGCGACTTGGTAGTCCTCAGTATCGTATGCAGCCAGGACATCGTCGAAGTTATCAATGGTTAGGATCACCGTGTCGCCGACTTGTGCTTCAGTGATGTTGGCAGAAAGTTCCACGGTGATGTCTTCAGAAGCGTCTTCGTCGCTATCGTCTTGCTGCGCAATGAACGAAGGAACTGGGAGGCCTTCCGCTTCATACTGGTCTGCGGTGGCATGATCGAACGCTTCCATGTCATAGCGTTCATCGCTGTACCCTATGAACTGTCCTGTCTCGGCGTCGTAATCGGCAACCCGAAGGAGACTTCCTTCTAGGTAGGTACCGGATTCTTGGCCATCGCGATAAACTGGGGTGTCCTCGGTCGCGTAGACGAGGATGGTATCGATACCATCCTCAGCCAGTATCTGCTCGACTTCGTCGGCTGGGACCGCCATAGCTGGAGCTGCCGCGAAGGTGAGCGATCCGAATGCTAGGGCAGGTGCCGCGAGCACCGCGAGTGGGAGTGTTTTCTTACGCGAGTTTTCTGACACGCAGAGTTCCTTCCTTCAAGGTGGTTCTACAAGTCAGGTACTAAGTTGAGCAATGCGCGCACGCACCTCACACCTGATTGTCGAAACGGTAGTAAGTGGAGACCTTGGCTAAGCTAACACACTGATAGTTGAATGTGGGAGTTTGTAACAGCCGCCACGAGCCTCCTATCCACTCTCCTGCGGTGCATCGCCGATCAGTCCCCTGCAAGAGCAGGTGAGTGGCGTTGCGGAACGTACTGGATTGTTACGCTCCGTTGATGACGGGTTAGGCCGCTACGGTCGGTTCTTCTTTATTCTTTAGGATTCAGATAGCTGGCGCTCATATGAAGGTGCAGAGCAGAAGTGTGGCCCTGGGGAGCATCAGGCAAACGTGATAGTTTGAACTTTTGGAGGCGTCTGGGTTCCTGGTGGTCCCCGCGGTCTTCAAAACCGACGAGACCAAGTAGCTTGGTCTGGCGGGTTCGATTCCCGTCCGCCTCCGCCAGACTTCTTCCCAACCGCGAGCGTGCATGGAAAGGACGTGCGGTGAGTACTGATCCGCGCCGAACGATTCCCTCCACTGACCGACTGTTGGCGCTTGAGCCAGTTGTCGAGGCCGGTCAGCGCCTAGCACCGCAGGTTATTCGGCAAATCATCAGCGGCGCACAAGATGCAGCTCGTCGAGGTGACATCGAGCCATCGGAAGTCGCAGAACATGTTGTCGCCGAGATCGAGCAGGCAAAGCCGTCGCGCCTATCTCCGGTCCTCAACGCCACCGGGGTCATCATTCATACCAACCTCGGCCGGGCACCGCTGTCCACAGCTGCGCAAGAAGCGCTTATGGCCGCTGCTGGTTACGTCGATCTGGAGCTTGATCTTGATGAAGGCAAACGCAACAAGCGCGGCACTTGGGCCAAAGCCGCCCTGCTAGCTACTGCACCCGATGCCGAGGACGCACTAATTCTCAACAACGGGGCTGCAGCGCTATCGCTGGCTACCACTGCACTATCGGTCGCACGCAATCGGCCCGAGGTGGTGATTAGTCGAGGTGAACTCGTCGAAATTGGTGCGGGCTTCCGGCTCCCCGATCTCATTACCTCGACTGGTGTACAACTGCGCGAAGTTGGCACCACGAACCGGACCGATCTGGACGACTACCGGGCGGCCATTACCGAGGCCACGGGTGCGATCCTGAAAGTCCACCCGTCCAATTATTGGATCGGCGGGTTCAATGCAGATGTGAAAACCAAGCAACTTTCGAAGCTAGCCGGTGAGTTCGACTTGCCGTTGATTGTGGATGTCGGATCTGGACTCTTCGAAAAAGATGCTGTCCTGCCGGACGAGCCAACAATCGGCGCCGCCCTCCGTGACGGCGCCGACGTGGTCATTGCTAGCGGCGACAAACTGCTGGGCGGACCGCAGGCCGGGCTCTTACTGGGCACCCGAGAAGCCATCCCCACTCTGGCCACCCACCCCCTGGCGCGGGCGTTTCGGGCGGATAAGTTCACACTGGCCGCATTGGAAGCAACCCTGAATGCGCCGACCACACCCGTACGCGAGGCTTTGCACGCCGATGCCGAGGCGCTGCATCAACGCAGTGTTCGGGTCGCAGACGCTGTAGGGGCCGATGTGGTAGCCCACGACGGACGAGTCGGCGGGGGTGGGGGCGCTGGCGTCCCGCTGCCCGGGTGGGCCTTTAGCCTTGATGAGCAATTCGCCAAACCCTTGCGCACTGGCACGCCAGCTATCTTGCCTCGGGTGACTGAGGGTCGCTGTTTAGTCGATTTGCGCTGCGTTCCAGCTGATAACGACGATACGATTATGCGTCGACTTCAAGAGATTCATGAGGAGTTACAGTGAGTGATCAGTTTGTGATCGCCACCGCCGGACACGTCGACCACGGCAAATCCGCACTGGTTCGGGCGTTGACCGGCACCGAAACTGACCGCTGGGCAGAAGAACGCGAGCGCGGACTGACCATCGACCTCGGCTTTGCGGCGATGACCCTTGAATCTGGGCAGACCGTGTCTTTTGTGGATGTGCCCGGGCACGAGCGGTTCGTGGGCAACATGTTGGCTGGTCTGGGTCCGGCGCCGATCGTGTGTTTGGTGGTGGCCGCAGATGACGGCTGGCAGGCACAAACTTCCGAACACCGCGACGCGATCAAAGCTTTAGGTATTGCACACGGGATCGTGGCCATTTCACGGTGCGACCTGGCCCCGGAAAACCTTGAGATCGTGACCGAGCAGATTCGTGACGAACTGGCTGACACCGGCCTGGCTGACGCGCCCATCGTGGCCACCTCTGCGGTTGAGGGCACGGGACTCGATGAGTTTCGAGACACCCTGGCGCAGGTGCTGAACGACGTACCTACCCCCGACAACAGCGCACCCATCCGGTATTGGGTTGACCGCTCCTTCGCGGTCAAAGGTGCCGGAACCGTCGTCACCGGCACACTGGCTGCTGGCACGCTGCGAATCGACGACGCCCTCCGACTGGCAGGGGCTAACACCACGGTGACGGTACGCAGTCTGCAAAGCCACGGCAAAGACGCTGAAACGCTGACTCCTGTGACCCGGGCCGCAGTGAATCTGCGCGGCGTCAAAGTCGACGACGTGTCACGCGGGGATGTACTGGTCACTGACGGTGCGTGGTGGTCCACCGACGTCATCGAGGTTGCTGGTACGCCAGATGTCGACTTCACCGAACTCGGTCAAGAATTTTCGGTCCACATTGGAACGGCCACTTGTTATGCCCACTGTCGCCCGCTGAGTTCGCGGTTTGCGCGACTGAGTCTGGATCGTGAACTCCCGCTGCACATTGGTGATCGATTTATTCTGCGCGGTACTGGACAGCGGCTGATCACCGGCGGCGCGACCGTCGTTGAGCTGGACCCGCCTGCCCTGCGTCGTCGCGGCGCCGCAGCACGACGGGCCGAAACGCTTGCTGAACTAACCGAAGCACATCACTTGCAGATTGAGCTCACTCGACGTGGCGCGGTTCAACAGGCCCAGGTCACCGCCATGGACATTCCGGTGCCTTCTCCCCTGCCGCAACCCGTGTTGCGACACGAAGATTGGTTCGTGGATCGTCGGTCACTGGCGCAGTGGAGCCAGCAGCTTCGCCAGGCTGTCCAGCAGGACTACGACGAAGATCCCAGTGCAGGGGGCCTGACCCAGCAGGCAGCGGTCAACCTATTGGCCCTACCCGACCGAAGTTTGCTACCGCTTGTGGTGTCGGAAGCGGGTCTGCGGCAGTCTGCCGGCCGCATTTCAAATCCGGATCTGCGGCCGACACTAGGCGCCGCAGAGGCAGCGGTGGCAACCCTTGAACAACGGCTGGCCAACGAACCGTTTACTGCACCCACGGCTGACGAACTCGATGAACTGAACCTGGACGAAAAAGACCTGGCAGCAGCCGCGCAGCAACAACGCCTCGTTCGTCTGGCCGACACCATTGTCTTGGGCCCGAAAGCACCTGCCCTGGCGATGCGAGAATTGGTCAAACTCGACCAGCCCTTCACCGCAGCCGAGGCCCGCAAAGCCCTGGGAACCACCCGACGCACGCTCATTCCGCTGCTCGAACACCTCGACGAGCGCGGCTGGACACAGCGGCTGGATGGCAACCTGCGCAGAGTCAGCGGCCGATAGCATCAGTTTCGTATACGATTAATGCAAGCTGTCCCAAGCAAAGGAGTCCGATGCTCGACCACGAAACACACGTCAAGATTGCCGACGAGCTACATCAGGCGAATATCGATCGCACACCGATCCCGCTGCTGACCAAGCGCTACCCGGATATGGAAGTGGAAGATTCCTACGCGATCCAAAAGATCTGGGCCGACCGTCAAGTCGAGTCTGGCCGCCGCAAAGTCGGCCACAAGATCGGGCTGACCTCCAAGGCCATGCAAGCCGCAACCGGCATTGACGAACCAGACTATGGCGTGATCTTTGATGATCAGGTCTTCGAATCCGGACATGTATTCAAGTGGAAGCAATACACCCATCCGCGCATCGAAATTGAACTGGCCTTCGTGTTGAAACAGGACCTGCGCGGTCCCAACGTCAATATCTTTGACGTACTGCGGGCAACCGAATACGTCACCCCCGCCCTGGAAGTCCTCGATGCGCACATCGAGATGGAAGGTCGCACCATCACCGACACGATCTCGGATAACGCCGCCCTCGGGGCAATGGTTCTGGGTGGTACGCCGGTCAAACCTGTTGACATCGACCTGCGTTGGGTTGGCGGCGCGCTGTGGCGCAACAATGAGATTATGGAAACCGGCCTGTCCGCCGGCATTCTGGGCCACCCGGCAAACGGTGTGCACTGGTTGGCCAACCGCCTGGCCGGCCACGACGACTATCTAGAAGCCGGCGAAATCATCTTGGCCGGTTCATTCACCCGTTACATGTGGGTCTATGAAGGCGATACCGTCTTCGCCGAATTCGGTCCGCTGGGCAGCATCGGCATTCAGTTCGAATAACCCCGCATCTTCCTCACCCAAAGGACTTTCACCTATGACTTTGACCCCGCGCCCATCGTTCAAAACGCTCTTTACCGCCGAGGCTAAGTCCCAGCGCAATCGTGCGGCGGCCGGTATGTTCCTATCCTCCGGTGACGCTGGCATCGCAGAGATCGCGGCCGGTGCCGGTATGGATTATCTCCTCATCGACGCCGAACATTCCCCGATGAGCTTGGAATCCGTACAAAACCAGCTGCGCGCGATTGCTGGCTACGATTCGATTCCGGTCGTTCGGATCCCGGAAAATAACACCACGTTGATCAAGCAGTACTTGGATCTGGGTGCCCAGTCGCTGATCATTCCGATGATTTTTACCACCGACGACGCGCGCAAAGCAGCCGCCGCGGTGGCCTACCCACCCGAAGGCGTACGCGGGATCGGTTCAGCGCTGGCACGGTCTGGGGCGTGGGGACGCTACCCCGACTACCTGACCACCGCGCGCGACACGATTACGCTGACTCTCCAGATTGAAACCGCTGAGGCACTCGATAACCTCGACGATATTCTCGCGGTCAAAGGGGTGGACGGGGTCTTCATTGGTCCATCGGACCTGTCGGCCTCGATGGGATACACCGGACAACAGACCCACCCGGAAGTCGTGGCAGCCGCTAAGAACGTGATCGCCAAGGCCAAGGAGGCCGGGTTATTTGCCGGAGTCAACGCTTTCAACCCGGACCAAGCACAAGACTATGTCGACGCCGGCGCCGACTTCGTTAACGTGGGGGCTGATGTGGCACTGCTAGCGCGGGCCACCGAACAGCTCGCGGCCAAGTGGACGACAGTAGAAACCGAGACGACCAACTACTAGGCTGACGGCATGGTCAACCAATACGACGCCACGGAGATGGCCGAGCTGACCGCGTGGGCACAACAAGCGGCCGAACATCTGGGACTCGAGCCACTCAAGCAACAGGACGTGGATGTTGTGTTGTCCGCTGCCGCAGACTGCTCCGCCCAGATGGTTCACCCAGTGGGTCCCGTGGCGATGTACCTGGCCGGGATGCTGTTTGCTCGTGGTCAAGCGCCCGACGTCGAAGCCGCTTGTGAGCTAGTCGGAAGCCTCTTGCACGATCCCGAGTTGACCAGTATTCCTGACGACGTCAAGCACACTTCCTAAAACCTGCTCGACCGAAGCGTCATCTTGGGATCCGGCTAGCTGGCCAGCAATAAACGCCGCGACCACCGGATTCGCTACCGATGGTACATGCTTCACAGCCCGAGCAAATTCCAAAATTTCTACCGTCTCTTGTGGGCTCAGGACCAACGCTGCGTCCCTGCGCGTTTGGGTACCGACCCGCTCGAGTGCCCTCAATAACATTTCCGGCACCGGCCTGCCATCCGAGGTGGTCACCGCTCGGGCTAAGTCCTCGGGCGTGTCAATGTCACGCAGCTCATTGGGGTCGCAATCAATCAGCTCAGGTTCTAAGCCGGAAAAAAGTGCTCTCAGGGGGACACCGGCTGGCTCACCTATGTCTGCTACCTGAGTGCGCAAAACATCAGCGCGCCACGCACTGCACAAATACTGTAAATGTCCGGTCTCATCGACGCAGCTGACCACGGCGGCACCTCTCCCCGCGGTTTCAATAAGCTTCGTCATCGTGTGCGCTGACAGAAACGGCAGATCCCCACCCAGCAGCAGGACGACTCCCCTGGTACCAGCGAGTTCATCCACGGCGGCCGCCACGCCAGCTACGGGACCAGCAAATGGGGGATCTTCTCGCACTACCGTCACCCGGCTATGCAACTCAGGCGACAACCCGTCGTTGGTTCCGGCGATGAGCACTTCAGCGCCAGGAGCGGCGTCCCACAGAGACGTGATCGTCCGATCGATGACGCTGCGCCCGCCAACCAAAATGCCAGGCTTGTGCCGGCCGCCCATTCGCGACGAGCGACCCCCGGTCAATATGACTGCGTGCACGGGCTGCTGGTCGATCATGTTGAACATACTCCCATACTCATCGTGGCCCAACGACGTGCAGGCCCAGCTGACTTGGCCTGGCGCTATGTGACGTGCTCATTTAATCCTGTGATCTGTCTGACAACTATGTTAGCGTGGCGGCAGAACGCGCATTGGCAGAGGATCGGCGATGAGTCACACTGCATCAGCCAGCGTCGCGAAAATGTCATACACTGTCCAACAGTGAGCGATTTGGAAAGTAGTGTGACATGAGCATTTGGTTTGGCAATCCGACCGTCGAGGACCTGGCACAATATCGTCCCAAGACCGTCGTTGAGGTGCTCGACATCGACTTCACCGAAATCGGGGACGACTACCTCGAACTGCAGATGCCCGTATCCGAAAAAACTCTGCAAAATGCCGGGATCTTACACGGCGGCGTCTCGGTGGTGCTAGCCGAAACCGCCTGCTCCGTCGGTGCCACGATGACCGTGGACCCAGACAAACAATACGTCGTGGGCCAAGAAATTAACGCCAACCACATCCGCCCCGGACTGCCCGGCGACGTCATCACCGCCCGCGCGACCCCGGTATCGCGTGGCCGCCGCTCGCAGGTGTGGGATATTCGCCTGCACAACCAAGACGGCAAACTGGTCTGCATTTCGCGGTGTACCATGGCAATCCTTGACCATGCGTAGCCCAAGCTGTTCATATTCTGGTCAGTGAGACAATGGAAGCATGAGGACTTCGCGACGATTCCAAGCACCCGGCGCCGACCCACACTTTGCCTCCGACAATATCTCCGGAGCACACCCGGAGATCATGGAGGCCCTGGCAGCAGCCAATACCGATGCGCCAGCCTACGGTGCCGATGACATCACCGACCGGTTTCATGAACTGATCGACGAAACGTTCGGCTCCGGGGCCTACGGTTTTCCGGTGTTCAACGGCACCGGCGCGAACATCGTCGCACTCCAAGCGGTGTCACATCCGCACAGTTCCGTCATCTGTGCCGATACCGCTCACGTCTACACCTCGGAGTCTTCGGCGCCAGTCCGGGCCGGGATCAGTCTGAAACCACAACCACACCGCGACGGGAAACTTGACCCAGCCGATGTGGCGAAAGTCCTGGCATCGGATGTCGGCAACCCGCAGGCGGTCCAACCCACCGCCGTAACCCTCTCACAGGTCACCGAAATGGGGACGGTCTATTCGCCAGAAGAACTGACCGAACTGTGCAACGCGGTGCATGAGGCCGGATTAGCCATCCACATGGACGGGGCTCGGCTCGCCCAAGCAGCCGCAGCACTCAGCCTCGACCTCCATGGCGCAACGACCGCACTGGGCGTCGATATATTGTCCTTAGGGGCAACGAAGAACGGTGCGATGGGTGCCGAGGCCGTCGTGGTGTTATCGAACCGCGTGCCCCAAGACGTGCTGGCACCGATCATCAAATACACCACCCAATTATCGTCGAAAACCCGATTCCTATCAGCCCAGTTGAACGCCATGTTCGGCACGTCGCTGTGGCACCGGAATGCTACCGCAGCCAATACCGCAGCCGATGAACTTGCTGCCGGGCTGGCCACCGTCCCAGGTGTTGAGGTACAAGCTCCTGCTGCCAATACGGTCTTGGCGGCCATGCCCGAAGCCGTGTTGGTCAAACTCCGCGAGCGCTATATCGCCCACCTGTGGGGCACCAACGACAACGGTCTGCCCATCGTGCGGCTCGTGTGTTCGTGGGCAACGACCAGCCAGAAGATCAAAGACCTCATAGATGTGCTCCAGCACGCCTGACGCCGAGTGCAGCATTGGGCCACATAGCGCACGCATGACGTAGGCCACACTATATTTGGACGGGTACACATGTTTGGCGCACTCACACCAGGAGCACCCCGATGAGCACCACCACAAGCACCACGTTGTTGACGCAGCTAGCCGCCGGACTGGCTGATCAGAGCATCCAGATCCACGACCTAACCAACAAACTTTCCGAATCCACCCCGACCCTGCGGTTGCCCGAACCCTTCGCGAACCTCGTGGACTTCAGTTTAGAAAACGTCGCGGAATACGACGAGGCCGGACCATTCTGGGCCCACAATAACTTCACCCAAGGTGAGCACGTCGGGACGCACCTTGACGCCCCGATCCACTGGATTACGGGCAAGGACGGTAAAGATGTCGCCTCGATCGAGCCTGAACGCCTCATCGGTCCCGCCGTGGTGCTGGATTTCAGTGCAGAAGCCGCCGAGAATCCCGACTTCTTGGTCGAGGTCGAACACATCCGCGCTTGGGAGGCCGTCCACGGCCCGATCCCAGACAACGGGTGGCTGTTATTCCGCACCGGGTGGGATCAGTACTCCGATGATCAAGAAGCGTTCTTGAACGCCGACGAACATGGCTCACACACGCCTGGCTTCTCGGCGGAGTGCGCTCGCTGGTTAGCCGAGGACACCAATATTTCGGGTATCGGCGTGGAAACCGTGGGCATCGACCAGGGTAACGCGGCCGAGCTCGACCCACCGTTCCCCATCCACTACCACCTGTTGGGCAACGACAAATACGGCATCACCTCGCTGCAGAATCTGGCGAAACTACCAACCCGCGGGGCCGTCATCGTCGTCTCCCCACTACCTATTGTCAATGGCACCGCCTCGCCGTGCCGCGTGTTTGCACTCGTCGAAGGAGCTTAATGACCACGGTTGCGGAACAAGTCGGGGCGCTGCTGGGCCAATTAGGTGCGGGGCATTGCTTTGGGGTTGTGGGCTCTGGGAATTTTCATCTCACCAATGCCCTGGCCTCCGCCGGCGTCCCGTTCACCGCAACCCGTCACGAAGCTGGCGCCTCCACGATGGCCGATGCGTATGCTCGCATGTCGGATTCGGTCGCGCTGGTATCGCTGCATCAGGGGTGCGGGCTGACCAACGCGGCCACCGGTATCGGTGAGGCAGCCAAGTCGGATTCGCCCGTGCTGGTTCTTGCAGCCGAAACGTCTCAGGGTGCGGTGCATTCGAATTTCGCGATGGACCAGACCGGGTTTGCGACCAGTCTGGGAGCTGCAGCACACCGAGTCCACACCCCAGAAACCGCGATCGACGACGTGCTTCGCGCCTACCGGACCGCACTGCGCCAACGCACCACGGTCGTACTGAACCTGCCCTTGGATGTACAAGCCGCACCCGCTGTCGGCAGTATCGAAGGTCTCACGGTCGAGAAGGCTCCGGCGCAGCGGCCCGATCCCCGCTCGCTGCGCGAGGTCGTTGAACTCCTCGAAGCCTCCGAGCGTCCGGTGTTCATTGCCGGTCGCGGTGGCCGCGGCGCCAAAGCAGAGATTATGGCGCTGGCCCAGCAGTCGGGTGCGCTGCTGGCCACCAGTGCCGTGGCCAAAGGCCTGTTCAACGACGACGCCTATAACCTTGGCATCTCGGGCGGGTTCTCGTCACCGCTGACCGCCGAGCTGATCACTCACGCGGACCTCATCGTGGCGTTTGGGACCGCGTTGAATATGTGGACGATGCGCGGCGGCAAGCTGATCGGTGAGAATACTAACATCGTCCAGATTGATGTTAACGATACCGCCATTGGAGCCCACCGCCCGGTTGATGTGGGCGTGATCGGTGATGCTGGTGCCACGGCGACAGATGCGATGGCACGGCTAGCCGAGAATCAACCGCCACGCTACCGGACCGCTGCGATTGCCGAGCGTATTGCCGCTGGGGCCCGCTGGGATCAGACCGACACCGACGATCTGTCGGTGCCCGGCAAACTGGTCGATCCTCGCGAGGTGTCCAAACGCCTCAATGAACTGCTCCCGGCAGAACGGATTGTGGCCATCGACTCGGGCAATTTCATGGGGTATCCGTCCCAGTACTTGGATGTGCCCGATGAGTTCGGCTTCTGTTTCACCCAAGCATTCCAAGCCATCGGACTGGGGTTATATACCGCCATCGGTGCGGCCCTAGCTCAACCGCACCGACTCCCCGTGCTAGGCACCGGGGACGGCGGCTTCCTCATGGCTATCCAAGAACTCGAAACTGCGGTGCGCTACCAGATTCCGCTGGTCGTGCTGGTCTACAATGACGCCGCCTACGGAGCCGAAGTCCATCATTTCACCGGCGAGACCATGGACAATGTCATCTTCCCGGATACCGACATCGCGGCTATTGCCCGGGGTTTCGGGGCCGAGGGTATCACCGTCCGCGATGTAGCAGACCTGGAACCAGTACAACAGTGGTTGGACTCCTCCCCCACCGCACCGCTTGTGATTGACGCCAAGATCGCCAATGACGGCGGCGCCTGGTGGCTAGCCGAAGCCTTCCAGGGGCACTAACCAACACCGCCAACCTACACACCCCTAGTCCTCGGTCGGAGCGTAGGACGAGAACCCTCCTTCGACAAGCTCATGGGCTTCATGTCCGCTGATGGGCGGGTTAAAGATGGAAACCAAAATGAGGTCTTCGTCTTCGCCGCCCTGCAGATAGTGCGCATCGTGCTCGTCGAGCACATAGATCACTCCGGGCGTGATCTCAAAACGCGTCTGACGATCGGCACTGAGCAGATACCCTTTCCCACCGATGCAGTAGCATGCTTCGAGGTGATGGCGGTATTGCAGCGCCGCCTCGGTGCCCTTGCGAACCACCGTATGAGCCACGGCGAAACCCATGCCGTCCTTTTTGGTCAGTATGCGTTGACTGGTGCCCTGGCCCCACTCGATTTTCGGGACGTCGTCGATAGAACGGATGAACATACCAAACTCCTTACCTTGGAACTGCTCTCAGACTGTTTTCGCGCCTCAGGTGTGGCGCGCAGCACATCTTCTACACTAGTTTCTTCACTAGGGCGTCTGGAATGTCCGGGCGTCGGTCCTACCACCGAGAGGATCCTCATGTCTGCTAGTGACGACACCAACGGCTCGCATGTCGCCAACGTGCTCGGGTGGCTCATCGTCGTCGTGTTCCTGGCCGGCTATTAGTTCGCGGAAATTTCCGGTCTGCTGCCAGCGTCCGTGTTCACCTTGAACACATTTCCTATCGTGATCGGGGGCTCGCCAGTTACGCTATGAGGACCAGTCGTTTAGGAGTGGAGATATGAGCCTGCCGAATCTGACCTCACAGTATGCGGATACGTTTCCGGAACTTGTCCGCGATGCGACGCCTGCTCCCAGTCCCGCCCCGAAGCTGGTTATGCTCAACCGTGACCTCGCCGCAGAACTCGGGCTCGATGCTGACTGGTTAGCCACGGATGAAGGCATCAACTTCTTACTGGGACACGAGCTATCAGAAACCGCTCGGCCGGTCGCGCAGGCTTATGCCGGCCACCAATTCGGAGCGTTCGTCCCGTCCTTGGGTGACGGTCGAGCAATTCTGACCGGTGAGCTACCCGTGGGTGATGATCTGATCGACATCCACCTGAAAGGCACCGGTCCCACACCATTTTCGCGGCCCGGGTCCGATGGTTACGCCGCGCTGGGACCGATGCTGCGCGAATATTTGGTGTCTGAGGCCGTGCACGCCCTGGGTATCCCCACCACGCGTGCGCTCGCGGTCATCACCACAGGACGCAATATCCTGCGCGAGATTGAACAACCCGCAGCCGTGCTGGTACGCACCGGGCCATCGCACATTCGAGTTGGGACCTTCCAGTACGTCCGAGCAAAGCAAGATCTTGAGCTCTTACAGCGACTCACCAACTACAGTCTGCAACGGCACTATCCCGACGTACAAACCTCCAACCCTGGTCAAACACTCTTAGAAGAAGTCGTCACCCGTCAGGCAAAGCTCCTTGCCCAATGGATGCATTTCGGATTGATTCACGGTGTGATGAACACCGACAACATGACGATTGCCGGGCATTCCATCGACTTCGGGCCGGTAGCGTTTCTGGATAAGTTTGATCCCAACGCGGTGTTCTCGTCAATTGATTTCGCGGGCCGGTACGCCTACGGCAATCAGCCGGTCATCGCCGAATGGAACCTGGCACGCTTTGCCGAATGCCTACTGCCAGCCATAGTCCAGCCCGCCGATGAAACAGTGATGTCCCAGGATGATGCGGTCACCACCGCGACCGATACCGTCGTCAATTTTCGCCGCGTCTACTCCGACACCTGGGCCGAAAATTTCACCGCTCGGCTCGGGCTGTCCGACTACCAAGAGGCCAAAGAGCTCAGTACACCGCTGTTTGAACAACTTCAAGACAGCGGTACGGATTTCACCGGGTTTTTCGCCGGCTTAGTTGATATCGCCAAATCAGGGTTGATCCCAGCGAACGTCAGTCCGGAGCTCATGGCGTGGTATCGGCGCTGGCTGGAGCTGAACCCCGATCCTGGGCTACTTGCTGGGAACAATCCGATCTATGTACCACGAAACCACCTGGTCGAAGACGCGATCCAAGATGCGGTGACCGACGGCAACTACGAAACCTTCCACACGTTGCTGGCCGCGGTGACGAACCCATACGAACGCCAAACAGGGTTCGAGCATCTCGAAGAACCTGCCCCAATGGCGTTCGCCATGAACTACCAGACCTTCTGCGGCACATAAGGTTTCACCGGCTCGATCCAAGGCGTTCTTGTGCGCAACCGTGAGCATGACTAGGCTGGCGCTATGCGCCAACACTCCACCTCAGCCGCGCGTCAGCGTGTTGCAGCGTTCATGACGGATCCGTTTGCTCAAGCACTCCTGACCGGAGCGGTAACACTCATCGCGCCGCGGGACTATCCGACGTGGTTGCGGCGCGGCCTCGTGTGGGGCCCCACGGTTGCGGGAGTCGCTGGCGGGGCGTATTTGGCGACTAACCGAGGTGCACGGCGAAAACTCGCGACGAAAGTAGCCGTCGCAGAACAGCAAGCCACCATCGCTCAAGATCTTCGTCCGCAAGAACCACCACGCGCCTTACAGTACAAAGGCAACAACCGCACCGTTTCGCTGGTCGCGACAGGCGCCACCCTAGGCGGCGTTGCCTCGCTGATTATGGCTGGCGGCTTTTGGGTTGATAACAAAATCGACCAGGGGCTACGCCGGTTGAACATCCCATTCCCAAGAGTTGTCATGGGTGTTGCCACAAGTGTGTACACGTGGTGGATGCTGAAGAACGACCCGAAACAAGACGCCCTCAGCAAGACTCCGCGCTAGTCCTTAGATATTGCTTCGCAGGATGGCGTTTTTAACTTCTGCGATCGCTTTGGTGCCCTGAATTCCGCGCGGGCAGGCCTCAGTACAATTGAAAATAGTGCGGCACCGCCACACGCCTTCCCGATCGTTGAGAATTTCTAAGCGAAGATCGCCCGCGTCGTCACGAGAATCAAAGATGAACCGATGCGCATTGACGATGGCAGCTGGGCCAAAGTATTGTCCATCGGTCCAAAACACCGGACAGGAAGCGGTGCACGCCGCACAGAGAATACATTTTGTGGTGTCATCGTAGCGCTCACGATCCTCAACCGACTGGTAGCGTTCCCGAGTGGGTTCGTGGTCGTTGGAGATCAAAAACGGCATGATCTCCCGGTAAGACTGGAAGAACGGTTCCATGTCGACAATCAGGTCTTTTTCCACTGGCAAGGCTTTGAGCGGTTCAACGATGATTGGCTTGGAGATGTCTAGATCTTTAAGCAAGACTTTGCACGCCAGACGGTTGAAACCATTGATGCGCATCGCATCAGAGCCACAAATTCCGTGGGCACACGACCGGCGAAAACTCAGCGAACCATCCAACTCCCACTTGATTTTATGCAGCGCATCCAACACACGATCGGTCCCGAACATTTCAACGATCCAACTGTCCCAGTAGGGTTCATCATAGAATTCCGGTAGGTAGCGCTGCACCTGGATCGTGACGGTAAACGATTCGCTTTGTCCCGCATCGGCGGCGTCTCCCAGCTCGACCTGTGATGCTGGTTCTTCTATTTCATTGGTGGTTGTCATGAGTCTCCCTCCTTTGTCCTCGTGAGCACAACGACCAGCAGCATCGCGGTTTAGTGTTGTTTTGGCAGTTGCTCCACAACCTCGTGGTCTTTCGGTATCAGCCCCATCTTTGTGGCTCCACCCGGAGTACCGATGTCGTCGAAGAACTCAACATTAGCCCGGTAGTACTCGGCCCACTGTCGTGGGAGGTCGTCCTCGTAGTAGATCGCCTCAACGGGGCAGACTGGTTCACTGGCGCCACAATCGACGCTCGGCAAGGCAATGATGTGGGTCATCGGCCATCCTTGTACTCGGCAGATGATGGCACAAGGCACCGGCCCATTGCGATGACGCTGTGCAACACCGAGGACGTAGCCTTGTGGTACACATCACGATAACAGCTTTTGGCGTTGTGACAATAGGAAGCTGAACCGCCAGGATTCGAAGCGTGATCCGTTACGAAGCCCCAGGGCGAATGGGGCCTTGCTAAAGAACCAGCTAGATTAGAGAGCACATCACCACTGGAGGACCTTCGAAGATGAATCTCAAGGAGCAGAAGTTCGCGGATACGCGGCGACGTTTTATCGATGCTGCCTTCGAGTTGTTTTCCCAACAAGGTTACAGCGCCACAAGCATGAATCAGATTGCCAAACATGCTGCCGGCAGTAGAGCGAACCTCTATCTCCACTTTCGCAACAAACCCGATCTGGTGCTGGCGAAGATGCGCGAGATCGAACCCAGCATTATTGTTCCCTTCCAAGAACTCTTCGAAATCGATTCGCATGATGCGACATCGATTCGCGCCTGGCTCGAACGAATGCGCGATCTGTGGCTCGAGTTTAAAGTCGAGTTCGGAGCCATGGAACAGGCTATGTCCGAAGACGGTGAGGTCGCTGCCGAATGGTTAGGCATGGTCCGGCGCATGAGCCACAGCGTCCCGGAGCTGGTCAACAACACGCAGCGGAAACAGGATTTCCTCGCCCTGCTGATGAGCTTAGATCGGAACTACTATTTTCTCTACGTGCGCGGTCACCGCGATAACGAAGACTTTGTGCTCGAAGCGCTCAGCCGACAATGGCTAACGCTTTTCCCCAAAAATCCGCCGACATAACTGCCCCACGAGGCACTCGGGCATCATGGGGCAGCCAATAAGCGGCAGTGTGGCTGTAGAACCTTAGCGTTCTAGGACCAGTTTTCCGCAGCCACGTGCTGCACGCGAGACACAGGTCATCATAGTTTCGTTCGAAGCCCGTTCTTCCGCGGTGAGAATGGAGTCGCGGTGGTCGACGGACCCTGCCAACACCGGAGTCTCACAGGTACCGCATGTGCCTTCCTTACACGACGAAATCATCGGGAGGCCTGCGCGTGCTCCGGCTTCAAGCACCGACTCGTCGGCACCAACCTGAACGGTCTTACCCGACTCAGCGAACTCGACCTCGAAAGGCTCGTCGTCGTAGTCGCGGGTGACGACCTTCGGCACGAAACGCTCCAGACGCAGGCTGCCTTTTGGCCAGTGAGCTGAGCCTTCTTCCACCGCCTGCAGGAGTTGCTCTGGACCGCAGCAATAAATCAGGGTGTCTTCTGCAACATCTTCCAATAGTTCCGCTACATCAGTACGCCCGTATTCATCCTTGGGCAGCACCTGGACCTTGTCGCCATAGGGCGCTAGTTCCTCTTGGAATGCCATGGAGGTGCGGCTGCGACCCACATAGACGAGTCGCCAGTTCTTGTCGGCTTTCTCGGCTTCTTTGATCATGGCCATAATCGGGGTGATACCGATACCGCCTGCGATGAACAGGTAGTTTGACGAATCCACGAAGCGGAAGTTGTTGCGCGGCCAAGACACCGTGATCGTGTCGCCTTCGCGAACCTTGTCGTGGGCTGCTACAGAACCTCCGCGACCATCAGCCTCGCGCAAGATGGCCACACGATAGCTTGATTGATCGTCGCAGTCATTTGACAGCGAGTACTGCCGCAGCATCGTTTCCCCATCTTCACCGGGTAGGTGCAGATCGATGTGGGCGCCGGCTCTCCACTTCGGGAGTTCTCCACCGTCTGGGTGGCGCAAAGTCAGGGAAATCACGTCGTCGGATTCCTCCCGACGCTCTTCAACTGTGAGATTGAGGCTGCGCACTATCTGACGCTTGGAGCGTTCTATGTCAGACACATCCCACGAGACCCACAGTGAACGACGGGCGGGCAACAGAGCAAAGCGGACGAAGTCCAACGCATCGGGATCATCGACCGTAACGGACGGTAGACGCTCGAAGAGGACTTTCAAACCGGTGGCACCCTGAACACGTGCCAGTGGGTTGCCCAGGCATTTGTGTCGACCCGTCGAAAAGGCCATGTGGTCTTCTGGATCAGGACGGTGAATGTCGAAGGCAAAGGGATCTTGTACGTAGGTTGGGTCGGTGTTGACCGAGCTCAGGGCAATCCAGACCATATCCCCGGCCTTGATTTGTGCACCGCCCAGCTCGATGTCGATCATCGCTTTGCGAGAGGCAAAGCTCGAGGACGGGCGACGACGAACCGTTTCCTCAAAAACCCGTGACCAGAGTTCGGGCTCTGCCAGGGCGTCTTCCTTGGCCTCCTGGTTTTCCTGCAAGAACAACAGCGCGTTGGCCATAGCCTGAGCCGTGGTATCGGTCCCTGCAGCAGCGAACTCGGTGAGGTGGATCGCGATTTGATCCGCGCCCAAAATGTATTCACCGTCGGCATCTTTCTGTGATGCCATGATCGAGATCAGGTCTCGGGCTTTCGACTCGCGACGTGATTCGATGATCTCGCGCAGTTCCTGGTTTGCCTTGGTGTAGCGTTCCCACACGATAGAGCGCTGCGGCTCTTCGAAGGGCTCTTGGGCTGAGGCCAGCACCGCGAAGAAATCGTCACGTAGCTGCTTGATAAAGTCGGCGTATTCGTAACCCAGGCCCATATGCGCCAGCAGGGTCTGGGTGGTCAGTTCAAGGCAGTAGTCTTCTAACAGGTTGCCTTTGCCGTTATGTTCGAACGAATCGATAATGCGATGCGCACGCGCTTCGATCTCCGGCTGAAGTGCGTCCATATCTTCTTGCAAAAAGCCCAGCTGCGCGACACCGCGAGCGATAGTGTGGCCCTGCGGGTCTGACCCGACCAGTACCCGCGAGATCAGATCTTGCGAAATGACGTCTTGGTGCTGTTTTGGAACTTCGATCATGGCAGAGTTGGCGGCCGACGAGAATTTCTTCCAGTCACCTAAGACAGTCAGGGCATCCTCGCGGCGAGTGATAATCCATGCGTTGAGGTGCGGATAGAAAAAGGTTGGGGTCTCATCGCGAACCGAGGCAAAATGCGCTGCAGGATCCGCGAAGTAGTCGTCACCCATCGCATCGAAGCCGTGCGCGAATGGGCACTTACCTGTTGTAGGAGGTTGCTGTGTGGTGGTCATAATGATGGCCTTTCGTGAATGTTCAGCACGAGTTGTTCGTTAAAGAAGACGCGGGGATCGGATCGCCGGACAGACTAGACCGCTGCGGCGACAACCATGGTTGAGATCTTCTGGAATCGAGCGACGTTATCGCCTTCATCCATAACGCCAGAAGACAAGAAGACAAAGGTGAGATCGCGTTCCGGGTCGACCCAGAACAAGGTGGAACCGGCTCCGTAGTTTCCGAAAGTCCGTGGCGAGGTAAATGGGCCGAAGAAGTTCGGCGCCGTGCCGGGTCCGGACAGGGAGAAGCCCAGACCAAAGTTTCCGGCCGGAGCTTCCCACCCGCGGGCGACGTTGATGCCGGTGTAGAGGTCGTTTGGCATATCGCCAGTCTGTAGCGTGGTTGCGGCCTCAACAATGGCCGGAGCGACGAGATAATCACCGTCGTGTTCGCCTTTGCGGCGGAACATCTCGGCGAAACGGAAGATATCGTCGACGGTCGAGGTACCGCCGACCCAAGGGATCTCGGCATCTTCGGTGATGTACCGATTGAGGCATTCGATGTCCTCGGGTGCTAGCCACCCGTCTTCCGGCACGTTAACCTTCAGTGGCACGGCGCGGTCTTCACGGTCTTTTGGTAGTCCGAAAGCTGTGTCATTCATGCCAAGTGGTTCAAAGATCAGGTCATGGGCTAGGTCGCGGAAGCGTTCGTAACCGTACACGCGACGCACCATCTCCCCCATCAGCGCGTGGTTGATACTTGGCGCATAGTTCAGATTCGTGCCGGGCTCGTTGACCACGTCCACCGAGGCCAGTGCCTCGATGACGGCCGCCAGATCGCCGAACTGTTCTGGGCCCACACCAGGATTCGGGGTCGCCGGCATGCCGGAGCGATGCGTGAGCAAGTGGGCCAGGTTGATTTTGTCTTTGCGCACGGCGCGGAATGGATCGGTGCCCATGAATTCGGGGATGATGTCCACGACGCGGGTAGACAGGGCTAGCTTGCCTTCGGAGAGCGCCCGGTACGCCAGCGTATTGGTGAACGCTTTTGACATGGACAGGATGCGATAGACATCATCACGTTTGGTCGGCCGCTGGGTGGCGCGTTCGGCATACCCGTAGGTGCCTTGCAGTGCGATTTCGCCGTGACGAGCCACGATGAGGTTCACTCCGTCGTAGTCGCCGCGCTCAATGTCGCAGTTGATCTCTTCTTCTAAACGGGCCAGCGCTTTGGAGTTCATGGTCATGGTCTGGATGTCCTTTCTGTGCGGTCGGTGGTAGCGGTGATAGGTGATTAGGCGAGGTAAGCTCCACCGGAGGGCGACAAAACCTGGCCGGTGTAGTGGGCCCCGGCGTCAGATGCCAAAAAGACCATTGTTTCGGCTATCTCCGTTGGCTCAGCCAGGCGTTTAAGTGGCTGCATCGAGAGCAATGCCTGCACATGGTCGTCGCCGGACTGGGTCATCAAAGCGGTGTTAATACCAGCCGGAGCCAGTGCATTAACTCGGATGTTGAACGGTGCCAGCTCACCGGAGATGGAACGGGTCATCCCGACAATCGCTGCTTTTGATGCCGGGTAGTAGGCGGGCATCGGCAGGCCGACAAGACCCGCAACCGAAGCAAAGTTGACGATAGCTCCCCCGCCTGCGGCCTTGAGCAAGGGTGCTGCGGCGCGGATCGCAAAGAACGTGCCATGCACGTTAATCTTCATGACGCGGTCGAAGTCCTCGTCCGGGATCTCGTGCAAATATTCCGGCGTGAACTCTTCGCCCGATTTCATCGCGTCCATCATCTGGTGGTTGATGGAATCCAGCCATTCAGTAGCCCGTCGGTTTGGTGTGTTGACCCCAGCGGCATTGACGAGAATATCGAGTTTGTCGTGGTCTCGTTTGACCTGTTCGAAAGCATCGTTGACAGCTGCGGAATCGGCGATATCCAACGCGATCGGGGTCACGGCTTTTTCGCCATCAAATTCCCGCTCAAGATTCTCGTGTGAGATGTCCAAGGCATAAACTATCGCCCCTTCACGGACGAATGCCCGGACGGTCGCTAGTCCCATGCCTGAACCAGCACCGGTCACGACGGCGATTTTGTCATATAGAACGGAATTCGAGTTGAGAGCCATGCCACTTCCTGTCAGAGTTCTGTGCGTTGGGACACACCCTAACAGGATTATTAGACAGGTGTCTAGTGATCCCGATTGTGTTACCTCGGGCACACGCCGCAGATGAAAACATGAGGGGCACAGTGTCGTCCACGACTCCACAGACAAGTAGTACTATCGCTACTCACCTTCGCAGGGATCGGATGTCGTGTACTGGCGGTTTATCTGCATCACTTAGACCGTTCCCGCGTGGTCATGGCGGGTAAGACCAGTGCATCGCATCGGCAGATCCTGAGCTCTGCACAGTGAAATCCGATCCATCAGTTGCACACGACCATGCGGCTCGGTGCTGTTACCGGAATTGCCGCAGTTTCCGCTAGTCGTCCTAGGACGCACACGATCCCCGACTTCCACTTGGACCGATCCTTGCTGTCAGTGAGTCACGGTCGCATACAGCTCTCATCGGTTCGGATCGTGACATGATTACCAACGACAGACCCTGGCACACTCAACGACGGCCGAAATCTGGGGCCTCAGCTGCGAACTGGAGCGCCTGCTGGGCACCGAGTGAAAATCCGATAATGGACACCGGGCAATACGAGGCTGCTGAGGTTAGCGACTCCTTCGGTACAGATAGTGTCTGGGTATGTGTTTCGTAGTGTTCATCTGCGTATCAGCCATGGCCTGAACGATCGGTCACGAGCACCTTGTGAGTGACTTCGAGTCGTCGGAGCAGCGAATCCTACCTCCACCCGGTCACCCCTCGCCTTGCAACAACTGTGCAGGCGGCGCATCGAGGTCTGAAGTCGAGATATGCCCGGCGCTTCATCCTGCCAGAGATTTTACCTGCGCAAGAGACTGACGAGATTGTGCAGACCTGGTTAAACACAAAGCTGGGCCGGATGAGTTCCGGCCCAGCTTTGCTGGAAGGTCTTGTTTAGGAGTTTAGCGGTTTACCACATTGGCGTTGGGCCGAGCAGGTACTGATCAATCTCCCACTGCGTGACCTGATTGTGGTACATTGCGAATTCTTTACGTTTTTCTTCGGCAAAGAAGTCCACGAAGTCGCCGTGCGGTCCGGAGCCCATGGCTTTGCGCATGACGTCGCTCTGCTCCAGCTCGTTGGCGGCTTCCCACAGGGTCGCTGGCAGCGGATCGAAGTCAGCGAGTTCTTTCGCGGACATCGTGTAGGTGTTCATTTCTTCCATGGATTTACCAGGATCAATCTCACGACGAATACCATCAATGCCTGCGGCCAGAATGGCTGCCGATGCTAAGTGCGGGCTCGCGCCACCATCGACACCACGGTGTTCGACACGTCCACCGTCTGGGATGCGCAGCATAGTGGTGCGGTTGTTGCCGCCGTACATGACGTGGGTCGGTGCCCAGGTCGATCCGGAGGTCGGGTGTGGTACGCCGATACGTTTGTAGGCGTTGACGTTGGAGCCGATCAGTGCCTGCATGCCGCGGGCGTTCTCGAGGACACCACCAATGAAGTGGTAGGCGGTTTTTGAAAGGCCGAACTTGTCGTTGTCATCTTGGAAGATGTTGTTGCCATCTTGGTCCCACAGGCTGAAGTGGGTATTCAGTCCGTTGCCGGTGTTGCCGTTAAATGGCTTGCCCATAAAGGTTGGGAGGATACCGTCACCTTCTTGGTACGCGACTGCGTGGGCCATGTAGTGCAGCAGGATGAGACGATCAGCGGTGGTTATCGCATCGGAAAAGTCGATGTTGATTTCGTACTGTCCGTTACCGTCTTCAGCGTCAATGGCGGGGTTGCCCCAGCCCATCTCGTTAATATAACGGGATAGTTTGCTCAAGTATGGCCAGGCACGTTCGATGCCGTAGGCGTGATAGCAGGGCTTAAGGGAGGTATCGAGTTCGTCAGCAATACGGATGCTGCCGTCTTCGTTTTTGCGGACGAGGAAGAATTCGGGTTCCATGCCGGTCTTGTAGGTCCAGCCGAATTCCTCTTCGACTTCTTCCATGAGTCGTTTGAGGATGTTTTGTGGAGCATATGGCCACAGTTCACCATTGACGTGCGGGTAGCTCATCAGCACGGCCATCTCATGACGCCATGGGAGCTGCGTGTAGGTGGTGGGGTCGGGAATGTAGGCGATGTCGCCGTCGGAGGGTTCTTGCCAGAGCCCACCCGAGGCGAAACCCGCGAAAGCAGCGCCATCGTCAAGAAGGTCGTCTAGGTATTGTGCGGGAGCAACCGAAGCGTTGGGTTTGCCGTTGACCTCGGTGCCGATAGCCATGAAGAATTCGATGCCATCTTTTTCGGCTTGTTCTTTTAATTTCTCGCGTGAGTCAATCACGGTATTTTCCTCTCTGAGATGCTTAGGGATCCGAGTCTTGTTCAGACAGGCGCGGTTCCCGGTGCAAAATGGGGGTGACTGTTCGTTTCAACGATTGACGTGACTAGCAAAACCGACCGTATATCTCCTCCAGCTTCCTGATGCCGCTCGAGATGTGGTTACAACGACACTGCCGTCCGAGTTTCGGCCCGGACGGCAGTGTCTCGTGTTGCATAACGAACGACTCACCTTGTGAGTGCTAGCGGTTAGAATCCGCCGTTCCGACCGGGTATCCAGTCGGTGCCCGCCAGCCGGAGTCCACTCATGGCTGCGGATTCGATGGTCAGAGCTCTCATGTCTTCTGGTTCCAGGTGAGTCACGTGGGACTTCCCACATGCGCGGGCAAGGGTTTGTGCTTCCATGGTCAGCACCTGCAAGTAGTTGGCAACACGCTTGCCACCTTCGACCGGATCCAGTCTGGCCGACAGTTCGGGGTTTTGCGTGGTGATTCCTGCTGGATCGTTGCCCAGTTGGAAATCGTCGTAGTATCCCGCAGCGGAGCCGATCTTTTCGTATTCTTCGGCCAACCGTGGATCGTTGTCGCCCAGCGCGATCAGGGCCGCGGTTCCGATCGATACAGCATCGGCGCCTAGTGCGAGTGCTTTCGCGACATCCGCGCCGGTACGGATACCCCCGGAGAGAATAAGTTTCACCTTCCGGTGGACGTCCATCTCTTTGAGAGCTTGCACGGCCTGACCGACAGCTGCCAGGGTCGGGATGCCCACGTCTTCAATGAAGACTTCCTGGGTTGCTGCGGTACCCCCCTGCATCCCGTCGAGTACCACGGCGTCGGCACCGGCTGCCACAGCCAGTCGCGTATCGTAGTAGGGTCGCGTCGCAGCGACTTTGACGTGGATGGGTTTTTCCCAATCGGTGATCTCGCGGAGTTCCTGAATTTTCAGGGTCAAATCATCCGGCCCGGTCCAGTCGGGGTGACGGCACGCCGACCGCTGGTCGATGCCCTGGGGCAGGGTGCGCATTTCAGCGACACGTTCCGAGATTTTTTGGCCCAGGAGCATACCAGCACCACCTGGTTTTGCACCCTGGCTCACGACGACCTCAATCGCATCGGCCTTGCGCAGGTGATCCGGGTTCATCCCGTAGCGGGAGGGCAGCAGCTGGTAGACCAGTTTGGAGGAGTGTTCGCGTTCCTCATCGGTCATGCCTCCGTCACCGGTGGTGGTGGACGTGCCCATCGCCGATGCGCCACGGCCCAAAGCTTCTTTGGCCTGAGCGGATAGCGCACCGAAGCTCATCCCGGCAATCGTGATTGGGATGTCGAGCTCCATGGGTTTGGAGGCGTTCATCTCACCGATGGTGACGTCGGTGTCGCAGCGCTCACGGTACCCTTCAAGCGGGTAACGCGAAATTGCTGAGCCCAGGAACACGAGGTCGTCGAAGTGCGGGACCTCCCGTTTGGCTCCCCAACCACGAATGTGATAGATGCCGGTCTCAGCAGCGCGCTGTATCTCTGCGATGGCAGCCTTGTTAAAAATTGCGGACTCGCGGAGTCCACGATCCTCAGGACTTCTCATTTACTCTCCAAGATCAGAAGTTGTATAGGGTGCGAGCAGAACCGTAACGGGTGAAGGAGTCAACGTAGCTATCGTCGTTGGCTTCCTCTTCCATACCGGCGTCTTTGAGCAGCTGTACGAGTTCTTCGCGGTGTTCCGGACGCATCTCTTTTTCGATGCAGTCAGCACCCAGGGAACCAACTTTGCCGCGCACATACAGGCGAGCTTCGAAGATCGAGTCTCCGAGGTCTTCGCCAACGTCACCGCAGACCACGATGCGTCCGGCCTGTGCCATGAAGGCGGCCTTGGAACCCATGTTGCCTTTGATGACGATATCGCCACCTTTCAGCGAGATCCCGCAACGGGTCGAGGCGTTGCCGTCAACCACGAGCAAGCCACCGTGGGCGGTGGCTGCTGCTGACTGGGATGCGTGGCCTTTGACGTGGACTACACCCGACATCATGTTTTCGGCGACACCGGGGCCGGCCATCCCGTTGATGGTGAGATGGCCGTGCTGGTGCATGCCTGCACAGAAGTACCCGACATCACCTTCAATATCGACGGTGATGGGATCTTTCACCCCGACTGCAACCGAGTGCCCGCCGCGAGGGTTGAGCACTTTGTAGTGGTTAGCGGTCGGATTGTGGAGTTCAGTGTTTAGCTCCCGCAGCGTTTTATCTGCCAGATCGATCTCTACGGTGGTCTCGCTTAGCGTTTCCATGTATACACTTTCTTTGGTCCTGGTTCGAAAATGTCTGCATCTGCAATGCCCGGCAAATGTGCGAGCGCCTGAAATTCCGAAGCCATCGCGACCCACTGTGGGTGTTCGGCGACGATGACCGGCTTGCAGGCGTATTCATCGCGTACCACGGCGAAGCTGTCCTCGGTGGTGACCAGCAGAGTGTAGAAGCCGTCGAAGTTATCGCTCAGGGCCTTGACTGCGGTGTCGAGATCTTCACCTTTTTGCTGCATCCGCCAGGCCAGGTAGCGTGCTGCAACTTCAGTGTCATTCTTGGAGTCGAATTCGATGCCTTCATCGATCAGGTCACGACGAATCGTTGAGTGATTGGCGAATGAGCCGTTGTGGACCACCGACAAGCCATTAACCGTGTATGGGTGAGCGCCTTCAGCATCGACGGCAGATTCGGTGGCCAGGCGGGTGTGGATGACTCCTTGCCAACCGGTCGCATCTGCTAGTCGGTAGGTTTCACGCAGATCCAGGGGATTGCCCACACCTTTGTAAATGACGCCTTCTTCACCGGAACCGATCAGAGTCGCCTCGGGAGCAACGTCCCGGGCGTGCTTGGCCAGTTCATCAACGTCTAGTTTTGCGCGAATGAAGGTTGTATCAGACATATTTTCGACGGTGACATCGGCGTCGGTGGGGAGTTTTTCGATCAGCCGCTGTTTCAGATCTCCGGGGGCATGGAGCAGCGAAACTGATGAATAGTCCTCAGGTAGACGTTCTTTATCACCGTAGATAGCGACACCGGCAGAGTCCGGTCCTCGCACGACGATACCTTCGACCATCTCATGCATGATTGACCCAAGCTGCGACGACAGTGATTCGTCACGCAGGTGGATCCCAGCGATTCCACACATGGATAGACCTCCTATTTCTTCATTATTTTTGTGAATGTATTGAATTTTTGACGAGTATGATGACGCAACGGTATCCGCCACAACACGCTGTCTGGGAGTCCCCCGAAGTCAGGGCTCTCTGCTAGGCCAGTCCGACAGTAATCTCTTTGAACGATACAGGCCACTCGGGCACAAATCGAGGGCTGCAGAGCCACGGGCATCAAGTGCTAAAGTAGCACGGAGTTAGCCACAACAGAAGGCGTTATCACCTATCATCTGATTGGTTGATCATAAGATCAAATGCACCACTTCTGCCGTGACGTTCCAATGACGACTGCATTGTGGAGTGTATTAGGTAAGGGTCATCGTGGTCCTTAACTATTGTCGCTGCACCGAACCCTCGCTGTCATCCTTATTCTCAAGTAGTTCACTTATGGGAAGCGCAGATAGCGGCTGATCTCATGTGAGGTGACAATATCGGTCATCTCGTGGTACTCGGCTCGTTTAATGCGCGCGTAGTAGTCGACAAAACCTTCAGTCTGATCAGACGGTTCTCCGTAGGGCCCATCAACTGGTACCTGGCCGAAGGCTTCACGCAGCACGTCGTCTTGGCTCAAATAGTGTACTGCTTCCATAAGCGAATGTGGCAGCATCTGGATCCCGCGGCGTCGGATTTCTTGCCATGGTGCTATGTAGAGATCCATATCATTAGGCTCGCCCGGATCCAGCTTGCGGTTGACGCCGTCCAAGCCCGATGCCAGCGCGGCTGTGAAACCCAAATACGGACTACCGGCGAAATCTGGTGTGCGGTCTTCGATAGCTCCAGAGCGTGCGATACGCATCATTTGGGTACGGTTATTGCCACCATAAGTGATGGCGACTGGCACCCACGTACGAACTGTTTCGGTTCCGGCCTTTAGCCGCTTGTAAGAGTTGACGGTGGGGGCCACCATGGCGGTGTAGCCGCGGGCGTGATCGAGCATACCAGCGACGAAGTTGTATCCCAGTTCGGACAGATCCAAACCACGTGGGTCGTTTTCGTCCAGAAAAAGGTTTTCGTCGGTTTCGGCGTCCCACAGACTCATGGTGTAGTGGAAGCCATTACCGGTGTTATCAGTGAATGGTTTCGGCATAAATGTTGCGATCATGCCGTACTCCTCTGCTAGAGAATCAACCATGTACCGAAAGAAGATCGCCCTATCGGCAGTTTCCAGCGCATCTGCGAAGGTCACATTGACTTCATACTGCCCGTTGCCGTCTTCGTGATCCACCGCGTAGTTTTCCCATCCAAGCTGAGAAACATACTTCGACAGACGGGTCATCAGCTCGTACTGCCGGGTCAGTGCTTTGACGTCGTAACACGGACGTGGCCAGTTGTCGTAGCGATCAGCGACCTGCAAGTTTCCATCTTCGTTGAAGTCAACGAGCATAAATTCTGCTTCGAAACCGAGTTTGAAGACATAGCCTTGATCTTCGGCCTTTTTCATCTGATTTTTCAGGATGGTACGAGGACAATATTCCCAGGGTTTACCTTGTACCGTGACATCACCAATGACATGCGCGAGGCCCTTTTTCCACGGCACGATACGGAACGTTTTGGGGTCCGGAATAATCTCGACGTCCGGGCTCTGTGGGCCCTGTCCAATATGGCCTGCGGCAAAGCCTGCGAAACCGACCCCGTCTGAGAAGAGCGCGTCGACCTGGCTCGCCGGAACAAGCTTGGCGCTGGATTTGCCTTGAACCTCAGTGAACGAGGCGAAGATGAACTCAATGTCGTGTTCTTCGATCAGTTTTTTAACGTCTTCTACGGTTTCTGGTTGTGCCACGGACCGCTCCAATCAGGAATTGTTGCTCGAGCCAACCAACATTTTGCACAAACAGGAGCATCTACTCTTCCTGCATGTCGACGAGGCAGACTCATGATGACCTACGTAACTTTTACACCCGCTTCTGGCAGTGTCAAGCGTCAACTGGACAGGCAGCCCGGGCGGGGATTTCTTGTGGACACGCAGCTCAAATCATGATAACAATTCCAAACTGATCGTTCTGTCTCCCAGAATGAAGCCTCTACCGTTCTTCACGCGTCACCGCTCACTAGCGCTCACTACATCTAACCGGCACGCATCTCAACTTTCGAGATCCTTATTGCTAGTAGCCCCGGAAGAAACAAGAAGGTTCGGGCGCCTCTTTAAGCACCTCGCAACCGTGATCGACGCTCGAGAGATTCAAGCGTTCACTAGAAGCAAAATCCTCAAGAGCGCAAGCAGCACACCGCGGACATTAGGCCTTTGAGTGCGATCCAACGCGGGTATGCTGCTCGTTCAGTTTTCTACGTGAATATCATCGCTTTCAATTAGGGTGTTTCAACTGTCGGTGCAGAAGCTGATCTTCTCTGCCAGCGTCGGGATTCATACCGTGAGTAAAACCAAATCGGAATGTATGCACCTAATACGATGAAGGCCACCCAGGTAGACGCCCAACCGATCTCAAGGCTGTTGAGGTACACGACCCCAATGAAGCACAGCGGCAGGTTGAACAGTCCGAACACCATCGCCACGTATTTCCAATTGCCTGGGGCTTTGAAAGGACGTTCTAAGTTCTTGAACACGGGGTCCCTTCTTGCTTTGAAGAATGCAAACAGGCTGATGCCGTTGGCACAGGTATAGCCAATCGCAGACGCTGCAAGAATGGCTCCCGGAGTCCCCATGGAAATCAGCGCCAGGTTGAAGAGCGCAATGACAAGCATCGCCACAAATGGCGTTCCATGTCGGTTCGTTCTACCTAAGGCCCTTGGAAGGTTCCCTTCGGTAGCCATTGAGTGCATGGCACGGGAAGAACCCAGGAAGGCGGTTTGAATAATCAGAATCATTGAAGCAATCAGCAGCACAATAGCTACTACCGTGCCGACCTCACCGAACACTACTTGAGCAACCGGGAGAAGCGGTGAGATGGGTTGCTCTAATACTCCGTCAACTCCGAGCACGCCAATGACCGAGGACTGAACCAAGACGTAGAGGATAAGACAGAGTACGCCGGCTGAAAATAGCGCCTTCGGCACATCCGTAGAGGGATTCTTGTACTCGGGCCCGTACACAGCGGCAGTTTCCCAAGCACATGCACTCCACTGGGCAATCGCAAAAATACCAAACAACATCAGAATGTGGTGGGTATCCCATGCCCAGTCTGCGGGCAACCAGTTGTTGGTAATGTTTGCCATATTGACGTCGCCGGTCGCAAAGGGGGTGACCGTTAGTACAAGGACGGGGATCAGCGCCCCGATACCTAAAATGTAACCGAGAATAGCGCCTTGCCCTAGACCAAACCAGTTAATTGCGAACAAGCCGGCGAAGATGACTGCCCCAGCGATCATAGAAAGCTGATACTCAGTAAAGGTCTCGCCTAGTACCGGGAACAGACCATGGAGGTAGCTACCGACTAGCAGTGAAAAAATCGCCATCACGGGGTTCCACGCAAACCAGTAGCTCCAGGCACTAAATCCGCCTATCAGCATGCCTCTATCGTGCTTGCCCTTATGATCCCGGGTCCGAAAGATCTCTTGCGCGAAGCCCGGTAGGCCAGAAGCTCTTGGAAACGTAGTGGCCATTTCGGCATACGCAAGGTTCTGCGTGAAACCTTGCAGCACCGACAGTCCCCACACGAGAATAGCAGCGGCAGAAACGTAGAACGGCATATCCCCCAGCGACGGCAATATAAGTAGAGGGACGCCCATGGCGATGGCGAGGCCTTGCGGCCAGCTAATAGACCGAGTGAGACGCTGATGCGGATCAACGGCCTTGGTTTGGTATTCACTCACGAGGATTCCTTACGGAGTAGGATCGATATATTTCGGCAGAAGCCAGGCAGTAGCACGAATCAGAGCTTGCTGCGCTGAGTTCGCGTTTCAACAACTGTCCTACCGGTGTCGACCGGTCTCAGCACGATATCCAGCTTGCCGGTTTCGAAATAGGACTAAGTATCTCAACTAATTTCCTACCGACTCGGTAGGTTTCATAATTCGTGCGGAGATTGCTTCCGACTCGTGTCCCCTATCTGTTTTGTAGAGCTGAGCTTCATGCAATGAGCGAAGCTCGTACATAGCTCCACGGTTTACTAGCACGAGGCGTCTCTGCACAGGTCGCACCGTTGCCAAAAGAACTCAAATTGGCAAACGTTAAGGCTCAACTATCGATCATTTAGTAATCACTAAAGATGGGTACACTCTAAGAGACGGTGTGACATAGGTCAACAGGTAGACGCGGCACTCAGAAAACTAAGCACCATGATGCAGACACAAGCCGTGGCCAGAGCGCTGCGGAAGACTTCCGCCAGACACCAGATAGCCAAAGGTCCCCTACATTTAAGCTGATCACCAGCTGAGACGATTGCGCAAACTCTTCACCTGCAAGAGTGCCACTGGAAATTCAGAACTACTCACAGAGATGTCATGAAGACGCACCACACCCAAAGCGGCGAACTGAGCGCGAGCCAGCCAAGGCCACCCTATGAAAACTGTACAGTACGAAATCAAAATTTCAACCTCTATCGGATTCGAACGAAACGCACCAAACTTTTCTCTACCGGCGTATTGTATGGTGCTGTCGGGCACAGCTAGGGTGGATTATTACCGAATACAAAATGATTACGAAAGTAAGTGTCCCCTCGCGGACGAAGGGTATCTTCTCAGGTTGTGTATTCGAAGATTCCTCACTTCTAACGACATCGCTCCCATACTTTATCCATCAGGAGGCACGTTACGGGGCCGAGCTGGCACATGTCTTTCACCGCAGAATCTGATCCACGCAGTCGAGAATAACTTCCACCAACATTCACAATTGCAGTCCCATGGAGGGTTACAAAGTGGCAAACAACGATTACGACGTCATTATAGTCGGAGCCGGCTTCGCCGGAGTGACCGCAGCACGCAATCTGAGTCAAAAGGGCTACCGAACCATTGTCCTAGAAGGGCGAGACAGAATGGGAGGGCGCACCTGGTACGACCACCGGCTCGGTGAGAATCTCGAAATGGGCGGCACTTTCATCCACTGGTTTCAACCCAATGTGTGGCATGAAACCATGCGCTATAACTTAGAAGTCGAGAAACTTAACGATATTCATGACGCATATTGGATCTCTGGCGGCAAAGTACATACAGGAACCCAAGCCGACGAGTTCGCCCGCATGCGGCAGGGGATGAAAATCCTCGCAAGAGATGCCGAGAAATATTTCCCTAGACCTTTCGAACCCTTCTATAACGAAGAAGCCGTCAAGGAGATCGACCATTTATCAGTAGCGGATCGCCTCCGAGAGATTAAGGATGAGGTAGGTCAAGAGATATATGACATCCTTGTAGCATACTGGTGCGCATACTTTTGCACTGATGATTTGGAAGTGCCGGCGCTCACTCAGTTATACCGGTGGGTCGCTATGTCTTATAACGATTGGGACGTCATGGAGGACATCTTCGAGTTATATAAGTTCAAACACGGCACTAAATCTCTACTCGAGAGCATCTTTAATGATGGCAGTGCCGAGCTTAGGCTGTCTACTCCGGTTACACGAATCGAGAAGACGGACGATGGGCATGTTGTAAAGACACGCGATGGAGGGGAGTTTACTGCCACTGCGGTCATCACCGCCATCCCCATAAATACCCTGAATAATATCGAGTTCTCGCCACGTCTCGCGGACGAAAAGCATCAGTTCGCAGAAGAAAATCAGTCCACCGCCGATGGCGGCAAACTTTGGGCAAAGGTCCGGGGCCCTGGTATAAATGATACGTTCCGGCTGACCGCTCCAGCATACCCGGTCAGCAGCATGCATAGCCAATTTTATGACCGCGAAACAAATGAAGCGATCATTATGGCGTATGTCTCAAATGCGCGCAAGCTGGATGTAACAGATCGCAATGAGGTCCAAGAGCTGCTTCGTCACTGGCTCCCCGAAATCGAAGTCATTGAGTGTACTGGCCATAAATGGGCTGAAGATGAATTCTCGCTCGGCACTTGGTCAGTGTTACGGACCAACCAACTGACAAAATATGGGAGATCAGTTCGTGAGTCTGAAGACGGCCTATACTTGGCTGGATCAGACTTTGCTAACGGCTGGTCCGGGTTCATTGACGGCGCTATCGAAAGCGGCTCGTCCACTGGAGAACTTGTGGATACTTACTTGAAAGAAAAAGCGGGCTAGCAAGAACACGTATAAAGAGCGGAGCGGAGCGTCAAAGCGATCCGCCCCGCTCTTGCAGTGTGCGCCTTAGGGCGACTCCGTAGCATCCTCAGATGCGTTTACCTCTCCACGGCTCATCGCAGCGTCATCTGAACGTTCTTGAAAGCCGCGAACGTTCGATCAGAGCGACAAGAATTGGTTCTCTCTGGTTACTACACTGGTTACTACAGACGTGTTGCAAGCATCTAAGGCTTGGACTACACCAAGGTAACTCCTTGCCTGCGTGTCTCTCGCCAATCCTTCAGAAAGCCGCGCACAATTACAAAAAGCACGATAGCAACAATGGCTGGCCACATCAATACATAAATAGTCAAAAGTGCTGTCAGCATCAGCCAACTCCTTAGTATTTTTCAGTCAATCAGGATTTTATTTTTCGTCTCCATCAAGAACCTGGCTCTCTTTCTTGAACTGCTTTTAACGCCAGCTCTTGCTCTTCAGTAGGGTCGAAGTCACCAGTACGGTGTTTGATGACGTCAAAATCAAAGTTTTGCTTGCTACGCACAGACATGAAGAAGCAGACTATAGTGCTGACGGAATACGCAAGCAGCGACGCAGACAGCACCTCATAATCGCGCAGCCCCCCCTAATGCGAACGGAGCGGTCACCACAGCTGCAATGACTCCGACAATCAGTCCCGGTCGGCGTCCGAAGAACCCGAACGTCATCAAGCCGAGAACAACGCCGACTCCAAGCACTGCCAAGATATCAACGATCCAACCGAAGAAGTTGTCCAGTGGAATTAAGCTGCATCTCACCGGGATGAAAAGTGCGAGCGCTGCTAGGACGGACACAGTAAATGCCGCGTTGGTGACCTTGTTCCAATAGAAGCTGGCCAGCACAGGAAACACCAGTGCGCCCCACAACGCCCCGACGAATACCAGCAAGTCCAAGATATTCAGCTGCAGACTCGCGAATACGACGGCTGTCGCAGTCGCTAGAATCATGGTCACCCGTCCGATAAGTAACATCGTTTGGGGTTTGGCCCGCTGTTTTCCAGCAACGTTCTGACCGTAGATATCTGCCATGGTGATCGATGAGAGTGCAACCAAATCAGAGTCGGCTGTTGATGAGAGCGCCCCGATGACCATGATGACGAAAAGAATCAGCAGGATCGGCGGCAGGAAATCGGAGGCCATTTCTGGGATCAGGTTATTGACGTCCCCACTGTGGGTTCGAAACCCATATATAAGGCGAGAACCCCCAACATGCTAATGCCGATAACCATCGCACCGTAACCCACCGTTGCCGTTATAAAAGTGCGCTTGATTAAGTCTTGTCGCACGGCGAAGAGCCGCTGAGCGATGGTTTGGTTACCAATCGCGTAGGCTAAGACGGCCGCAATATAAGGTGCACCTTGATACAGGAAGGCGTCACTTGAAAAGAAGTTGCTTTGCTGCGGCGTTAAATTCTGTGCGCCCGTTTCGAACAATTCAGGAAACCCTGCTACGAAGAAGATGAAGGGGACAATAACGACGACCGCCCCCAACATCGCGCAGACCTGTACAAAGTCGGTCAGAACTGAAGCTCGGAATCCGGACCAGAGGCTGTATAGTAGGACTCCAGCAGCAACGGCGATGACTCCCTGCGCAAAGCTGAAGGGCGATAACATCGCGATCAAAGCACCACCAGCGATGAAATTCGACATCAAGCTAATAAGACTTCCCACCACGTTCGAGCCTGCCAGCATCAGCTGGGACGAGCGCCCATGACGGGCATACATCACTTCAGCAAGCGTGTGGGCTTTCGGGGCGACACTACGAATACGTTTACCAAAGGGGTAGATAAACAAAATCATCAGGGCACCCCAGAGACCATAATGAATAGGGCCGGAGATCCCATAGGTATAGCCTGAGGTAGCTGACGCGTACATGGACGAAGCCCAAATCCAGGTCGCTGTCATGGAAGCAGCAGACACTCCGAAACCGAGCTTGTTGCCGGCAATCATGAAACCGTCAGCGTTCTCTTTGCGTCGCGCAATGCGCGTCGTGATGTAAAACGTACCACCGTAGAAGACGAGCAGTATGGCAATTATGCCGAAGTAACCAAACTGGAACCCCTCGTTATCCATATTCCTCTAGATCCTCTCAACATCGCGGTCGTGGCACGAGCCAGTTAGCAGAAACAGTGCACGTGATCTAGGTCTCATGTATAGTCACTAATTTCACTGTGAGGCGAATTCAAGGGGAATATTGATATCACATACGGCTCCAGATTCTGGGTCAGCATGAAACACTTCCTAAAAGAACCGCCAGGACCACGACAACACACCTCAACTAGTGCATGACACCCCCGACTCTGAGCTGGCCCTGCAACTCGGGAGATGCAGACGTGTAAGTGCCGGCCTGACAGCTATAGCTGACCTCAAAACCGACTGGTACCCTCGAATGCCCGTTAAGTTGGCGGCCCGCCACGAGCCAAGGCTGTCCTCTGGCCCCATTGGCCCACCTATTTGACCTGGAGCCTTACCGCCTGCTACCCTCTGTGAGAATAGTCACAATAACGCTATCTAATGTTAGAATATTCATGCTGGTGAAGCATGAATGTCGATCGAGGTAAGCGCACCGAGGATTCACCACACTAGGACGAATAATGCATGTTGCAACGCAACTCAAAGCTGAAAACCTCCACGTCAAGGTAGACAAACATAACGCGCAAGTAAATGACATTTTTCCCGAGCCCCAAAAGTTTGATCGATATGGATTTGTTGTCCATGAACCGTACGGGGGTCTTGGAGCCAGCCTGTTGATACAAGCGGCCATAGTTCAATTCTACGACTTGCGACCTGAACGTGGTGATACCGAACCTATGTACCCCGAAATATATTTATTTCATGTTGGGGGTCGCTTTGGGGACCATAGTTCATTTGATTTTTGGCCTCCTCGGAAAGAAGTCTTCCTTCCAGCAGACAAACCTTATGAGCTGCTCTCAGCGCTCGTTGATCGTGGCATCACGCGCCTGGCGATTCCCGACATACCGCCGGGTGAAACTGCTCGCTTACGAGAAGGGGCCAGCTCCTTCGCGGACCTTGGTGCTGCCAAGAACCTGCTGACTTCTTGTTATGCATATACGCCGAGTGGACAGATCGATGACGCAAATCTTGTGCTCGAATCATCCGATCACAATTTCGAAAAGAATGCTGAATGGACCCTTAATGCAGACATCATCCTAGAGGCTTACAAGGAGGACCCAAGCGCCATATATAAGCCTGGCCCTACAGTTGACTCGGATATTGACCTCTGGGTGCATAGGCTGGCCGACCGAAAGAAGGAAGTGGATCGCGATTACGCAAAAAAGCTCCTCATGGAACGCCGTAAAATGGACGGCGATGACCTGATCCGACGCGAATCTTTTCGAAGCCTCGACTTTGATCAAGCACTGCGGATGCTCGCAGCACTCTAAAGAGGACAGCACCGCCCCTCGAACGTATCAAACTGGCAGGCCCTTCAGTCATGCAGGCTTAAGAAGCGTTGTAGTTAAAGATCTAGACAACGACAACACAAGACTTCCAGCCACTACTTTCCTACCAAAAGATTCAATACAGTTGCAGACTCAAAAATCTAACGAACCTATTTCATACAGGGGCTGATGAACCCTACGAAAGGCGAACCATGACTGACAGCGTTGCCATACTCGGTGCAGGTCCAAGCGGTCTCGCCCAGCTACGAGCCTTTGACTCTGCTCGTCGCCAGGGCGCCGAGATACCGAATATAGTGTGCTATGAAAAGCAACCCAATTGGGGCGGACAGTGGAACTATACCTGGCGTACCGGCTTGGATCACAATGGAGAGCCTGTACACAGCAGCATGTATCGTTACCTCTGGTCCAACGGCCCGAAGGAGTGCCTAGAATTCGCTGACTATTCGTTCGAGGAGCACTTTTCTCGACCTATCCCTTCTTATCCGCCACGAGCCGTGCTGCAGGATTACATCATGGGGCGCGTAGAAAAAAGCGATGTCCGCAAGTACATTCGATTCGAAACGGCAGTTCGCTGGGTCAGCTATGACGAGCAAAGCCAACGCTTTACCGTCACGGTCATGGACTACAAAAACAATCGGCTAGAGTCCCAAGACTTCGATTGGGTTATTGTCGCAACAGGGCACTTTTCGACTCCGAACATGCCCTATTTCGATGGGCTTGAGACTTTCCGCGGCCGAGTTCTGCATGCCCACGATTTTCGTGATGCCCGTGAATTTGCAGACAAACGCTTGCTGATGGTCGGCAGTAGCTATTCCGCCGAGGATATCGGGTCCCAGTGTTATAAGTACGGCGCAAAATCCGTTACATTCAGCTATCGCTCTGCACCAATGGGATACAACTGGCCTTATCCCCTAAAGGAAGTCCCGTTGATCCGCGAAATCGATAAAAATACCGTTCACTTCATTGATGGCACGCAAGAGGAATTCGACGCCATAGTTATGTGTACCGGATATCTACATCATTTTCCGTTTTTACCCGACGATTTGAGACTCATCACCTCAAATCGAATGTACGCCCCGAATCTCTACAAGGGCGTCGTGTGGGAGCACAACCCGAAGCTCATGTACCTCGGCATGCAAGACCAATACTTCACCTTCAATATGCTCGATGCGCAAGCTTGGTACGCACGCGACGTGGTTCTTGGCCGTCTGAGGCTGCCGGATGCAGCAACAATGCGCGCAGACATCATTCATTGGCTCGATCGAGAAGCGCAATTGAAAGACGGTGATGACGACATTGACTTCCAAGGTGCCTACACACGAGATCTTCTCAATTACACCGACTATCCCGATTTTGCAGTAGAAGAGCAGGGCGAGCTCTTTAAGCAGTGGTTGCGAGATAAAAAAGAAGACATCATGGGATATCGAAATCGGTCTTATCGTTCGACCATTACAGGCACTCTCGCCCCGCCGCTTCCCGATGAGTGGATCAAGCTCCTAGACGATTCCTTAGAAACTTTCATGACCGATACTCTCAAAACTCGGGCTCCGGTAGAGGAACCAACTCTACGAGAGTAGAGACCAACAAGACATCGGGACGAGAGGACCGATCAGTCCTACCGCTCATCGTCGAACTTCAGCCGACGAATTCCACACGTCACACTATCTGTCGCCCTGAGTTTGTGAGCAGGTGCATACATACAACCTTTCTTAGTGCGCTATTTGCGGAGGACTCGAACAGCTATCCATCACCCCTGGACAAATCCCCGCTAACAGATCGTCACTCTTACTTCAGTCGGAACCTAGAGCATCCGTAGATCAGAAGAGAACTTGAAAAATCTACAGACTGTGAGGAATGTCATAATCTGTAGTAATAATTTACGCTGGAGGCATCCGCTGACCTCGACTTCTTTGCTGGCGTAACAGTGTTGGTCGCCACAGGCAGAGGGCCTATGCTGATCGTTAGCGGAGACCAAACAATCAATCCTTAAATCAGAATGATGAGGGAATAAATGGCCATCACTTGGAGAAAATCTGCACTCGCTGAGCGTCACCGCGCCTTGGGCGCATCGCTTGAGGAACCCTGGAATGGTATGCCCACCGCCTGGGAATACGACGACGATATCGAAAACGGTTATATCGCGATCCGCACGAAGGCCGGCCTGATGGACATTTCCGGTCTCAATGTTGTGCATGTTGTCGGAAGTGCAGCCGAATGGGTTCTAAACCGCACAATCACACGCGACGTTCGAAAGATCTATCCTGGAAAAGCCAGCTACGCCACCATGCTCGATGATCGCGGCATGCTCGTGGATGACGGAATTATCTACCGTACGGGCCCAAACTCATGGCTGGTGGTCCACGGAAGTGGTACCACTCTGGAACAGCTGAATAAAGAAGCTGTCGGTCAAGATGTCGCCATCCTATTCGACAGCGATATGCAGATTCTCTCCCTGCAGGGACCTAACTCGGTCGATTTCCTCGAGCAGCACATCCCAGATCTACGCGACTTGAAGTACTTCCACCACATGGATACTCGTCTCTTCGGGCACCCTGTGCTTATTTCCCGTACCGGATACACCGGCGAGCGTGGCTATGAGATATTTTGCAAGTTCGACGATGCAGTAGATATTTGGGACACCATCCTCGAAGAGGGCAAGGACCTTGGCATCATCCCTGTGCAGTTCTCCACGCTGGATATGTTCCGTGTGGAAGGCGCGCTGCTGTTCTTCCCGGACGATATGTCCGAAGCTCACCCATACAAAGACGACCTACCGGGCGATACTCTGTGGGAATTGGGCTTGACCTTCACTGTGAGCCCTACCAACGAAGAATTCCGCGGCATTGCCCAGCACCAGCATCGTGAAGGCAAAGAACGCATCAAGGTTTATGGCGTGGAACTCGATTCAGATCAACCAGCCGACGCTGGTGACCGCATCCTCGATGAACAGGGCAACGAGGCAGGTGTCGTGACAGCCGGAATGTACTCGCCTCTCACGAAGCGCTCAGTCGCCTTGGCACGGCTGAAACCAGAGTTGGCCACCCCAGGCATCGATGTACAAGTTAAGGGTGAATCGGGCACTACTGCAGCAAAGACGCATAGCCTGCCATTTGAAGATCCCGAAAAGAAAAAACCACGAGGCCTCGCTTAAAATGCACGAAACCGTCACCTCCCCACCCTCAGATACTAAAAGTCGACCTGTTTACCACACCCTCGAACCAGTCACGAATGCCCAATGGAATCTCGTGATTGCCGAAGATGAGGGGATGTTGTCCGTCATTCGAATGCTCGATAAAGCACCCAAAGGCTTCAGTGCACGCACTCACGTGGTCTACCTTTCATCAGACAACCCTGAAGAAAATGACTATGTAGAGCAGCTCGAGGACTTCGGGCCAATCAGCCTCCACCAAGTGAAGACCCGCAAAGAGGCTTTACAGAGATTGGATGGACTGTTGCAAAAAGCAAAGATGGGCACGCGACTCTACGCCGTGGGTGGAGAAACCTTCTTGGGCCTTGTCGTCAGAGAAGCGCTCAACCACAACATCCATCACCACTCAATCATTACCGAACTGCGCGGGTCGCTCGCCAGACGTGTTCAGTGTGTGCATTGCAAGTACATTGCGGAAAACATCACGACGACCGTATATAACTGTCCACGTTGTAACGAGCTTTTGACGGTCCGAGACCACTACTCGCGTCGCATCGCTGCCTTCCAAGGCGTATCGGCAACGGTAGAAACACCCGGCGTAGAACCCGAAGTTGAAGAAGTATACCTATGAAACCACCCAAAAATGCCATCGAAGTGCAAGTCGAGGAAGTTGAAGAAGTAGCCGAACGGATCAAGAGATTCCGTTTCGTACCCGTGAACGGTACTCCGCTACCGGTATTCTCGCCCGGGTCGAACATCACGGTTAACATGGATGCACCTGAGCGACGAATTAAGAACCAATATTCACTCATTAGCTCTCCTGAAGCTACAGATGCTTACGAGATCTCCGTGCTCCATGTTGTGGATTCTCGCGGTGGCTCGGAGTTCATGCACTCACAGGTCTCACCGGGCGACACTCTGTGGATTAATCCCCCCAACAACGAGTTTACGCTCTACGACCTTGCGACAAAGCATCTGCTGATTGCAGGCGGGATTGGCATCACGCCGTTTCTGTCAATGATGGAACAGTTGGCCGAACGGTCGGCTGATTTCGAGCTCCATTATGCAATACGTTCCAAAAAACGCGCTGCATTTAGTGATCCGCTCCGTGAACGCTATCCCGAGCAATTGCACACGTACCAGTCGAGTCTGGGTCAACGCATACAGTTCAATGAGCTCTTGGCAGATCAACCGCTCGGCACGCATCTGTATGTTTGCGGACCAGAACGGATGATCGATGACGTCATCGAACTCGCTCGTCAGGCGGGCTGGCCAGAAGAAAACCTCCACTGGGAGAAGTTCATTGGCCCGCCTCCTGGCGATCCGTTTGACGTCAGCCTGGCAGAGTCCAACCTTTCGGTCCGTGTCGATGGTGAAGAGTCCATCCTTGAGGCAGTTGAAAATGCCGGTATCGAACCGGACTTCGGATGCCGCGGTGGGGTATGTGGTCGGTGTGAGACCAAGGTACTCAAAGCTGACGGCGAGATACTGCACCACGATGAATTCCTCACGAAAGAAGAACGCGAAGCCGGTGAGCAAATCATGATTTGTATGTCCCGGTTTAAAGGCGACGAGCTCGTACTAAAGCTATAACCTTCGGTGGCCTCCGCCACCGTCCAAGGAGCCAAACATGTCAATCACTTTCAACGAAGAAACGTTCCGAGACGACTTCACCTACTACAACAGCCCTGAAGCCATCCGTCGCTTCCCCTTTCCGTTTGACGAAGACCACTACATGTACTCCGTCAATATGGAACCGCACTCTCCTGGTGAACAGGGTTCCGTCATCGAAAAACCGGTAGACGTCGATGAACATTACGTTGCGGAGATGCGAGACCGTGCAAAAGTGCTAGCGGAGGATCCAAACCGCTCGCAAACACTACCGCACATGGAAACCGCAGCTTGGGACACAGTCGAGTTGATGCTGACCCTACTAGCTCGTGACTATCCTGAGCACTTTAGTCTGGAACGCGATGGTGACACTTGGCACTGGATTAATAAGCCGCTGGGACTTGACCACACGTTCACGTTTGGGGATTCATCGACACTTCCACCTCGGCCTGGCAGTCGCGGCGACGAGCCTATGCCACCACTGGAATATGTCACGCGACAGGTCCAAGGCGACTACGCAGTGCTTGACCAGCGTGACGACAATCTCTGGATGGACGCGGGGACGGTAACGAGCCAAGCTGACTGGTCACTCGATTTCGCTATCGGGATGGACTTTTTCGAATGGCATGGACCAGTTCCATTGGCATTCGAGATGGGCGTATTTGACCGTGCTCTGAAATATTTACTGAGCATTGAACAACACAATCCGGGACGTCGTTTGAACTGGACAATGACGATCAACCCTCGTCTTGATACCAGCCCGGAGAAATACAACAAGTGGGGCATAGATCGCACCACGGTCACCCCAGACAATGTGGGAGAGAAAGTGCATCTGCGCGTCGAAGTGCAGAGTTTCTTTCGACTACCACGCTCTAATGCGCTGCTTTTCCCCATTCGTACCTACCTGATCAGCCTCAATGATCTCGTAACCGTACCCGGATGGGGTCAGCGGTTGCACCGCGTACTTCGGGATCTGCCGCCCGAACTGGCTGAATATAAGGGGCTGAGCACTTATCTCCCTACCGTCGTCGAATGGCTGGCACAATTTGATGATGAAGCCACATCGGTCGACAGCAAGGCGTAATCGCCTCAGCCTTGAGAGCTAAGAGGTGCTCGTCTCTGCGTATTACCGCAGGGGTGAGCACCTCTAGCTTTTAAAGCCCTCGCACAAGACCGCTGTATCTTAGGTCCGTGGCGGCCAGGCGAAGATGATTAGTCCCCGGCCGTGTTTGAGGCCTCGGTGTTATAGCCGTGCGTAGGTTTCGATATCTTCTTCGAAGGCCTCGATATCCAGGTGCGAAACAGTTGCCCGAGTATCCGAGAGTGCTTCGAGATAGCTTATGGTTGTCAGCTCTTGTTCAGGACTCGGACTACTGGTGCCGTTGGGGGCGAGCTAGTGCATCCTGGGACGCCCTACGTGCCGCGTACTCTACATCAGCTGGAGTCATGCCATCGCTTGCTTCAGCGAGAGCGTTACAGTCGATCTGTGCCGCGATCGAGCTGGGGATATATCGTTTCCAAATGGCAATCCGGGCTTCGGTGTCAGGCAGCCCGATAGGCATCACGTAGTCGAAACGTCCATGCAGAAGAAAAGCTGAGTCCAATGCTCTGACGAAATTGGTTGCACAGATCAACAGCAAGCCGTCCCGATCGCGAAACTCCGCCACTTGTTTTAGGAGTTCGTTGGTAACACCCTGGGTGGGCGAGGGCGGGTCCCCGCGGCGCTGAGATGCGACTTCTTCGACCTCGTCAATAAACACGACAGCGTGTTCCAGCTCAACGATGGCTTCAAAAGACGTCCGGAAAGCGTTTGATAGTCCTCCCGGTGAAGTGGCTAGCCGCGATGGAAATAGCCCGACGAAAGGCCAACCCAAGCGTGAAGCCACAGCTTTGGCAAAAGTTGTCTTACCAGTGCCGGGCGGCCCGAAGAGCATCACCGCACGAGGTGGGACCACACCAAACTGATCGGCAATATCGGGTTGAGCTAGCGGAGTAATCAGCCGCTCTTCGAGCATGGTTTTCTCTCGCTGCATGCCGCTCACGTAATCCCAGAGTCGGCGCGGAAGTATTCTTCCCTCAAGTTCTCTGAGTTTGTCCAGTTCACGTCGCTGCACCGGCATTCCCCGCTCGAGGTAGCGCAGCGGATCGTGCACCTCGAACCCATTAGCCGTCAGCGCGCTCGCGGCTTCATCTTGAAGTGAAGTCAGAATTAAGAGCTTCGACAAACCTAGTGGAGCGATGCGACGTTCTAAAGCATCCAGCAGTCGACCACCGATTTCGGCTCCTGCGTTATCGCTCAATCCGAAAAAGACAATCCAGCCCTGGGCATGCGCAGCACGCCCAACCACAGCGCCAATAACCTCGTCGTTAACGGTGGCCACGAGTGCGTAATCAGCCTGACAGGAACCAATGACCTCTGGTAACGAATACACCGGTGGTGTTCCGCGAGCATACGCGCGCTCCCAGAGTCGAACGATTGCATCCAACTCGTCGTCATGGAAATCACGAACGTGGGCCCGAGTCATGAAGCGTAATGTATCACGTCGACCATGCCCGGTCTATAGGTACAAGGGCCTCAAATCTTCGAGTAACACCCGGAGTGGGAGGGTGAAGGTTGGAGCTCTCGGTGCGAAATCACGTACCGGATATGAACCATCCGCTGTATCTGTGAAAGCAGTCTGAGCAGAAGCCGATGCATTCCGTTTTGAGTCCGATCTGTAATAATCCGAGCGAGGGTACTTAGCCGGGGACAGTTCAGAACCTGAGGGCCTACCAGGTCCATATGAAAGAGTATCGGGTAGGTGTCTGAGAGTCTGAATGCTGCTCTGACAGCAGAGGTTGTAGGCGTGAGGGCCGCAATCGAAAGGCACCAATTGCCCACTAACAGTTCGTATAGAAAAGCCAGGATTGACGGTCACGAGCTCCAATTCAGAAAAAGCTTCCGCATCGTGATACCGACTCTTCCGTATTCAATGTGAGCTCGCTAACGTTGCGGGTATGAATGACGCCGAAATTTCTGCAGCAGCAACTCTGAAGCCCATCGCCGACATCGCCGCGACCGTCAACATCAACGACGACGCGCTGATCCCCTACGGC
>Ga0209487_1000114_pt1 | contig 74260 bp, 63 predicted proteins | sample Poulit2012_FD_187524 | JGI IMG/M metagenome (GOLD analysis project Ga0209487, IMG submission 187524) | Agricultural soil microbial communities from Georgia to study Nitrogen management - Poultry litter 2012 (SPAdes) (version 2) | ecosystem: Environmental > Terrestrial > Soil > Agricultural land...
CCATGTCACAGCGTGCCGAACCGCACGCCCACGACCTGTGTGCCAAACACGCACAACAATTCACCGCACCGGTCGGTTGGGAATTTTTGCAACTCATCGACGTCCCCCGTGACGACAACGACCTGCTGGCGGTAGCTAAAGCCGTTAACACGCCCGAAGTCGAGGAAGAGCCCGCCGAAGCCAGCTCCGGCACAGTCCAACCGGTTGACCGCTCGGTGGCCCCCACCCGGCCCACACCGCTTGCTGATAAACGCGGCGCATTGCGCCTCATCCGGCCCGAGTAACATCCCCCGAACTTTATGACTTCCGGTTGCACCGGGAGTGGCGGTGGCTGCCTGACCAAGTAGTGTTAACTCCTATGACTACTTCGCCCGCCGTAGACCCGGCTTTTTCGAACCAGAAAACCGTTCCAGGCGCCGACTTCGATTTTGCGATTCGTGACATCCACCTGCACGAAGCCGGCCGCCACCAGATCCGCCTCGCCGAACATGAAATGCCAGGCTTGATGGCATTGCGCGAACAATACGGCGCATCCCAGCCGCTGAAGGGCGCCCGCATCGCCGGTTCATTGCACATGACCGTCCAAACCGCGGTGCTTATCGAGACCCTGGCAGCCCTTGGCGCCGATATTCGTTGGGCGTCCTGCAATATTTTCTCCACTCAAGACGAGGCTGCTGCCGCCATCGTGGTGGGGGATGGCACACCAGAAAAACCCGCCGGCGTACCGGTCTTCGCTTGGAAGAACGAGACTCTGGAACAGTACTGGTGGGCTGCTGAACAGATTTTCTTGTGGCCCGGCGCGCAACAGGATCCAACCCTGGGTGCGAATATGATTCTGGACGACGGCGGCGACGCCACCCTGCTGGTACATAAGGGCGTCGAATTTGAAGGGGTCGGCATGGTCCCGGCCGCCAGCGAAGATGATGCCGATGAATATAAGGTCATTTTGGAAACGCTACGCACATCTCTGGCGGCAGATAACCAGCGATGGACGCGGATCGCCAAGAATCTTCGTGGTGTGACGGAAGAAACCACCACCGGTGTGCTGCGTCTGAACCAGATGCATGAAGCCGGCGAATTATTATTCCCGGCCATCAACGTGAACGATGCGGTTACCAAATCAAAATTCGATAATAAATACGGCATCAGGCACTCGCTGCCGGATGGGATTATGCGCGGCACCGACGTTCTCTTGGGTGGCAAAACGGCTGTTGTGGCCGGCTACGGAGACGTGGGCAAGGGTGCTGCTGAGGCGTTTCGTGGACAGGGTTCACGGGTCATCGTCACTGAGGTGGATCCAATTATTGCGCTCCAGGCGGCCATGGACGGCTACCAGGTTGCACGTTTGGAAGATGTCGTGGATGTCGCTGATATCTTTATTACCACCACCGGCGGTCGCGATATTATTATGGCCGAACACATGTTGGCGATGAAGGATAAAGCCATTGTCGGCAATGTCGGTCACTTTGATAATGAGATCGATATGGCTGGTCTTGGACGAGTTCCCGACGTTGAGAAGATCGAGATTAAACCACAGGTTCACGAGTGGGTCTTCGATAAGGGCACTGCACAAGAGCGTTCTATTATTGTGCTGTCTGAAGGTCGTTTGCTGAACTTGGGTAACGCTACTGGACATCCCTCCTTTGTCATGTCGGCGTCCTTCACGAACCAAGTGATCGCTCAAATTGAGTTGTTCCACGCTGAAGGCGGCACAGGCTCAATTACCGGTAAGACGTATGAGACGGGCGTGCATGTCCTGCCGAAGCTATTGGATGAGCAGGTTGCGCGTTTGCACTTGGACGCTCTTGGTGTCCAGCTGACTGAGCTGACCAAGAACCAAGCTGAGTATCTCGGCGTGGACGTGGCTGGTCCATATAAACCAGAGCATTATCGCTACTAATACATTCACAAGCTGCTGCCACGGTTCCGTTTCTTCGGACCGTGGCAGCAGTGTTTTTTGGAACCTTGGTTTTAGGTATTCCAGTAGAGGTTGCGAAGGAGCGGTTGTGCGGGGTCGAGCCACGCCGCTGGCTGGAAAAATGTGAGCCCCTCGAGCTTGCGAATGATCCACTTCCCGTAGTGGACTGCACCGTGGTGTAGTGCACATAGTGCGATGCCATTTTCTTCATCCGTCGGCCCGTTTTTTAGCCACGCTATGATGTGGTGGATATCGCAATACACCCCAGGGACCGTGCACCCGGGCGTTTGACAGCCCTTATCTCGCGCGAGGATCGCGCGGCGCTGATCCGGAGTGAATAATCGTTTGCTACGTTTCTGTTGAAGAACCGTATCGGGGCCATCCCATATTTGTCCCACGAGCTCGCTGTTACACGCCAGGATCTCGGCATCCTTCGGATGGATGGGGCCGACGTTGACTGCCTCTGACTGGTACGGCGTCGCTGAGCCATTTGGAGTGAGGCCCGGTGGACCCGTATTTTGCGTTCTGGGAGGTCGTTGCACCCCCTCGGGGAGAGGACCGATGCCGAGGGTTCGGTATGCTGTTTCAATATCTTGAACGATCATCAGTTGTGCTGACGATCCGTGGGCTTTCTTTGCGCCGAGTTCTCTGGGGTCCATGGTGATCATGGTGTTGAAGAGGCCCACGAGGATGGCACCTATCCGTTGGCCGGTGGTGAGTCCTTCGATCCGTTTCATGTATCGGGCGTTCACGAGATCGCCGTCGGCCGTTTCGGCTACGATGCTGTCAGGTTCAGCAGAGGTGTCCCACGTGTCAAGGGGCCCCAATACTTCGCCGGGTGTATATGTGCGATCGTCTAGAGACGTATCCGGCGGTATTGATTCACTGATGCTGTCATGGGGTTCTTCGTTTTGGTCTTGTTTATCGTTTTCATGAGTGTCGTTCGTTGCTTCGGAGGTCTCAGGTTGCCGTTCTTCATCTTCTGAAAGATCATCGTTCTTCTGCTTTGCTGCAGTATCGACATCTTTGGCAGCTTTGAGCGCCGTTAATAGTTCTAGAGCGCTGTCGGAGATCCGCACGGGCGTCCCATTGAAGTTGAGCTGATGCAGCATAAAGTTCTTGAAGGCCGCTGAGGCATCAGCAGTGGCGTGCATTGAATAGGTAGCCGTGCCGTCGGCGTGCTCGCGCATACGTAACTCGTTATTGGCTTGTTTTGCCAAAGCGGTAGACGGCGACGGGCCATCTTCACAAATCCAGTGTGCAGTTTGGACGAGCCAACGTTGCTTTGCTTTAGACAGCTCATCCGGGGTCGCGGATTCTCCAGCTTCGACCAGGGTGGGTTCAAATTCTTGCAGCACGCGGTCTTTGCGTTCTTGAGGCTGTTTGACCTTCGCGGAATATTTGCTGAGATCTTGGTCGAACTCGATTATTCGGTCAGCATTCTCAATCGGAAGCCGGCCCGCCGCTAACGAATCAGCCAATTCTTTGAATACCGGCTGGGATTCGGCTAAGTTCGGATCTCCGCCAGGACGATACGCATAGTACCGGCCGCGTTGGACAAGTTTTCTGGCCTGATAGCGAGAGATGCGGGTGGTCTCGGTGAGGTACTGCGCGGCGTCCTTAAAATGATGATCTTTGAACGGCGTACCGAGATACCGGCGCTGATCTTTAATGCTCGCCTCGACAAACCTGGAGAAGTTCATCAGAGCAGCTTCTTGGAAACGGTCGAGTTGGCTCAGCATATGGCCCAGAGCCGGCAAAGTATCGCAGTAATTATCCGGCGGGAGAGGCCCAGCAGGGGGCTCATCCGGAAGAGTACTGCAGTCAACTTCCTCGGGCTTCTCGAGTACCGCTGTATCGCCAGAGGATGTCTTTTTGTTGCCGGTTGGCGGGCTGATATAACCCTGCCAGTCAGCACCTTGAGCATCAATAAATGTGGCAAGTTCATGGTACGTTCCTGGATCTGCCATCCGGTTGGACGCCACCTGAGCTAGCAGGGTAGCGGCATGAATAATTTCACCAATCGAAGCGTGTTCGAGTTCTTCGAAGTTGATCATCGCGGTGGACACTGAATCGCCCATGGAGGGGAGTACTGATGGTAACTCCATGACAGTGCCCTTTCACACTCAGACAGAAAAACAAGAATTATTGGGTGGTACATCCTCGAAATGTTGGGTGATGACTATGCCTCTATTCTACCCCAAAAATGTGACCCTGACAACATATTTGAGGCATTTATATTCATGATTAGACCCAATTTCATGTTCTTTTTCATTCGTTTATCAGGTTTTGATCGTATGCGATACGTGTGTCACGTTTATCGTGGATAACTCGTACTCTGGGCTCCGGTTTTCCACAATTTCCGCGACACGGTTGCAGAACCAAAAAACCATCAGATGTAGCTCCCAATCTGCAGGTTGTGCTCAGGCCGTGATGACAAAAAGTGCCGCGCCTTCCAAGGGTTTAAAAACAAAAACGCCCCGTCCTAGAAGAGATTTCAGGACAGGGCGTACAGCCACGGATTTACCGCACCAGATGCTCAGCATCACGTTGTCGACGTTCGCGACGTCGCGCCAAGACCGCATAGTCACGGTTTCGCCGTTCGGCCATGACGCCCACCAGGAATGTCATGGGGTCAACATCTTGCGGCGGTCCGGGCGTGACATAGTTTTGCACTTGGGCCTGCATATCGTGGGCCATCCGAGCCAAAGCCTCCGGGTGCATGGTGTTGGAGTTTCGAATGAACGCGTTGACCCGACTGGCTAATCCAGCAGGGATCCGGCCAACATCGGCAACCTGTGCCCACTGTTGCATACGAGCAGGAACGGCCGGCATGGGGGCCGGTAGTCGTGGCGCACGGACCACAATCACATAGGTGCCGGCCATCATATCGCCCAGCCGTTTGGAATGTTTATTGAATAACGAAGCGACGATGGCAACTGAACCGCCGGTCATCCACAATTCGAATACCCCGGTGAGGCACCGCGTCAGGGCGTGGCGCCACCGGATGGTACCGCCGTCGTCCCGCACAACTTGCAGTCCAAACATCAATTTGCCCAGTGAGCGTCCGCGGCTGAGGCTCTCAACCAGCAGGGGCATTCCGAACATCAGCAGCACCACCCCAAGAATCATCACGGCTTGGACCGCGGCAACATCCATACCAAAGAGGTCCGTGTACTGGCCCATGAGGAGCATCAGTCCCAGCCATACGAGAAAATAGACGAAGGCATCGCACAGGGCAGCACCGAGTCGGGGCATGAAATTTGCGGCACGCAGATTCAACACGACGGCTTCACCGGTAATCGTATACTCGTGCATTAATGCCTCTCTCCAAGAACGGTCCGGCCCCAGTTTAGACCCCGAGGGTGCGTCAATCGATGTTTGAAACACCCAATCCGAGTAGTGTTGGGTGCGTGGATTTAGAAGCGTATGCAGAAACACACCGGCCGGATTGGCAACGGCTTGACCAGTTAGCTCGTCATCGTCGTCTCACCCCCGACGACGTCGATGAGCTCGTTGAACTCTATGGGCGAGCTTCCACTCACCTGTCGATTGTGCAGGCGCAAGATCCCGACGGCGTGTACGCCAACCGGCTATCCTTGATGATCGCTCGAGCCCGGGCGCGGCTGACCTCGGCCACCGGCTCGTCGGCCGCGGATGCCAAACAGTTTTTTGCGGTCAAACTGCCCTATGCGCTGTACCGCATCCGCTGGTTAACGCTTGTCCTGGGTGCCGCATTTCTGGCCATCGCGGCGGCCTTCGGCGTCTGGTACGGCAATAATCCGGCCATGTTTGATGCCATGATGTCCGAAGAGCTCCAGCTGGCTTACGTCCAAGAAGACTTCGTCGATTACTATTCGGAAAACCCCGCGGCGTCATTTACCACCCTGGTGTGGGTGAATAATGCCTGGATTGCCCTGCAAGAAGTGGCGTTTGGAGTCACCGGGTTCTTCGTGCCCTATGTGCTGTGGACGAATGCGCAGGGCCTGGGGATCACGGCCGCGCTGATGCATAAACACGACGAACTCGACACCTTCTTCGCATTCATTTTGCCCCACGGACTGATGGAGCTGACCGCTATATTCATTGCCGGCGCCGCCGGGCTGCGGGTGTTCTGGGCCTGGGTGGCACCCGGCCGTCAAACGCGACTGCAATCCCTGGCCTTTTGGGGCCGGCAGCTCATTCTGGTGGGAGTCGGCCTGGTGGGGGTGTTACTCATCTCGGGTCTCGTGGAGGGCCTGGTCACCCCGTCCGCGCTGCCCACGTGGGCAAAGATCACGATCGGGGCGCTGGTGCTAGCCGCCTACTGGACCTACACCTGGGTGCTGGGTGGCCGGGCCGCCCGTGCCAACGCACATGCCGATCTGGGGGATTATGACGGCGGACGCCAGCACATCACCGCGTAGGGGTTGCGAAACGCGGCCGCCAGGTTTGCACACCAGGCAGCCTCGCGTCGTAGGCTTGCCGTAAACGTGTTTGAAAGGTGGGGCCCATGGCAAAACAATCGTGGCAGCACGAGGAGTCTTCCAACGACGACGCAACACCGCCGCAGCCGACGGCGGACACTGAGTCTGCGGCACCCGCAGCGGAAAGCACTACTCCGGCGGCACAGACTCCGCCAGCAGCGCAGGACGCCGCGGAACCCGTGACCGCCCCGCGCCGAGCGCGCCGCAGAATCGACCCGGCGGGTGACACTCTGCACACCGCCGGCACCGGTCTGCCACAACGGCCCACGAACGACGACTCCGCGGCCGCGCCATCGCAGGAGCCCAGCGACGCGCCAACCCAACACCAGCCGGCCGCGACCATCCCGCCCCCGCTCCCGGGTGGCCATGCGGGTGCACCGCCACCCAGCGCACTGCTGACCGAACCGTTGGAGGATTCCTTCGAAGACGCGGCCATGGCACGGGCCAAAGCTCGAGATCGGGCGGTGGTCGGTTCACCGGTGGTCGCCGTCATCCTGCAGGTGGTGTTGGCGATTTTGGCCCCCATCGCGATCCTCATCGGTATTATCCGGCTCATCGCCTCCTCGGTATTCTTGTGGTTCGAATACCACCGGCCCGGTTTCCCGGCGGACGCCTACGGCATGGACACCGACCAGCGGCTGACCTTGGGCTCCTATGGCGTGGATTATCTATTCAACTTTGCCCCGTCCGCCTACCTGGGCGATCTCCGGTTTGCTAACGGCAACCCGGTCTTTACCGAATCCGAGGTCGGACACATGGCAGATGTGAAACAGGTCATGCTGGTCACCAGCGTCGTCGGCATCATCGCCGTCATCCTGTGCATCATTAGCGTGTTCATGCTGTACCGGATGCGCAAGGGTGCCATCGCACGGTCGCTCTTCGCCGGGGCCGTCTGGTTCACCGCGGCGATCATCATCGTGGCCGTGGTGGCCGCGCTGGGGTGGGAAGCATTTTTCGCGAACTTCCACCAACTCTTTTTTGCCGACGGTACCTGGACTTTTGCCGCCACCGACACACTGATCCGACTGTATCCGAGCCAATTCTGGGTGGATGCGGCCGCCTGGATCGCCGGACTGACCCTGGTCACCATGGTGGTCATCCTGGTGGTCACCGCGCCCACCGGTCGTCGGCGCTACCGCAATGCCCAGGCCCAGCGTTTCATGGAATCCCAGGTGACGGGCGCCCCCAAAGTTCGTCAGCCGTAAAGCTCGGTCATGGCCTCGCCAAAATCTTCAATCACCGTGGCGCGACGTAGCTTCTCGGACGGGGTCACATGTCCGGTGTCCTGGGATAGTTCGGTGGGCAGAATCACCATTTTGCGCACCGATTCGGCCTGCGAGACACTCTGGTTGGCCAGGTCAATGTACCGCTGAATTTCGGCGTGCACATCCGCATCCGTGCGAGCTTGATCGAGGGTGAGCCCCACTTTGCCGCGCCGAGCGGCCCAGGCGGCCAGTTCTTCGGAATCCAGCGAAATCAGCACGCCCACGAAGGGCTTATTTTCCCCGACGACGACGGCGTGGCCCACAATGGGCGCAGTGGCAATGATTTCCTCCAGCGGCGCGGGGGAAACGTTCTTGCCGCCCGCGGTGACCAGCAGGTCCTTGGTGCGGCCGATAATATAAATAAACCCGTCATCATCAATTTCTGCCAGGTCGCCGGTGGCGAACCAGCCGTCGTCGTCAAATGAGTCCGCCGTATCTTGCTGGGAGACATAGCCGGGGGAGACCACCAGCCCGCGCAGGAGCAATTCACCGGAGTCGGCCAGTTTGGCTTCCATACCGGGCACGAGTTTGCCCACCGACCCCAGCCGCACGTGGTCTGGCACGTTCACCGCGGCGGGCGCCGTGGATTCGGTGAGTCCGTAGCCTTCAAAAATGCCCAGCCCCATGCCGGTGAACAGGTGTGCCAGTTGCTCATTGAGCGGACTGGCCCCGGAGACCGCGGCCTTGGCCTCGCCACCAAAGACGGCGCGGATTTTCGCGTATACCGTCCGATTATAGAATGCGTGTTTGAGCCGTAAACCCAGCGGTAGCTGGCCGGCCTGTCGAGCACGCGACCACTGCTCGGCCACCGCAATGGCATCCAGCAGCAGTGTTTTGCGCAGTCCGGTGGCGTCTTCGGCCTGCGCCAGCACCGCGGTATACGCTTTTTCTAACACCCGCGGCACCACCAGCAGCCAGGTGGGCTGGTAGGCGCCCATAATTTTGGTGACATTGGTGGTATCGGAGGTGTGGGCCACCTGAATGCCCGATACCAGCGCAAAATACTGCACGGCCCGGGCCAGAATATGCGCCAGCGGGAGAAACATCAGCAGCCGCGGATTATCGGTGTTCAACACAATGTCATGGGCCCAGGGCACAATATTGACGGCACCGTCGGCCAGGTTGCTGTGCGTAATGCGAGCGCCCTTGGGTGTGCCGGTGGTCCCGGAGGTGTACACCACGGTGGCGGTGGAATCCATGGTGGCCACGCTGCGGGCGGCTTCCACCGCTGCATCAGCAATGTCGGCACCGGCGGACACCAGGTCGGCCAGTCCGTCATCGGTGAGGGCGAACTCTTCGATCCCGGTCAGCTCGTGGGTTTGGATGGCCCGGGCGACCGCCCGGCCCGGACCGGTACCACCCACAAACAGTTTCTTGGCACCGGAGTCGGCCAGCACGTGTGCGATTTGGGATGGCGAGGAGGTCTCATAGATGGGCACCGAAATTGCCCCGGCAAACCAGATCGCCTGGTCCACCAGCGCCCACTGATAGCTGGTGGGAGAAATGACGGCGATCATATCTCCGGGTTGGACTCCTGAGGCAATCAGTCCCTTGGCAATATCCCGCACCCGGGTCAGGAAGTCCGCGGCCGTGACCGGATCCCAGGTCAGGTGGTTCAGGTCGGTGGTGTTTTGCACCGCGTACACCACTTTTGCCGGGTCCGCATCGAGTCGTTCGACCACTAAATCGGTGAGGTTAGAGCTCGGGTCGAGCCGCTGGATTTCGGGACTGGAGACGTGCACGAGGCCTGCTTTCTGGGGTGTTGAAATTGCCGCGACCCAGTCTACCGGTATTCCTGACACCGGACATGGCGTGCGTCACTAAATCCAGGATTGAAACCACATGCGCTGCTGCCACTGCTCCAGCGGCAGCGGGGTACCTGTCCAAATGGGTAAGAAGAATGCACTGACGACCAATGCGAGTAGGACGAACACGCCAATCCCAATGACGACGGCGGTGGTCTGCCGTGACCGCGGCGGACCGCTGCCCGTGCCGCTGGCGCGGGCTAATATCAGCCCGGCCAGGTAGGCGATGGCCAACACCAGAAATGGCACATAGGCCACGGTATAGAAAAAGAACATGGTGCGTTCGGGCCACAGGGTCCACACCAGTTGCCCGGCAACATAGACGGCCAAGATGGCACCGGCCCGCCAATCCCGGACCACCAGCCAGCGCAGCAAGATGACGGCGATGGCCACCAGCCCCGTCCACCAGATCAACGGGTTGGGCAGATCCAAGATCGCCGCCGAACACTGTTCCGCCGCGCAGCCAATTCCGTCGTCGTCGGTGCGATAGAAAAAGGAGACCGGACGACCGGCAAACGGCCAGATCCAGGCGGCCGAAGCATAATTATGCGAACTGTCCAGACCGGTGTGAAACGTGGTGGCCTGGGTGTGATAGTGAATCATCGAAGCCAACCAGTCCGGCAGGAGCCCGGGGTGTTCGGCGCCCCAGTTGCGATAATAACCAGTGCTGGAAATAAGCCAGCCCGCCCAGGTGCCCACATAGGCGAGCGCCCCCACGATGACGATCGATCCAAACGCCCAGACACCATCCAGCACTGCGGCCCCCGGCAGCCAGCGGCGGATCCCGGCGGTTTTGCGGGCGTTGGCATCCCACCAGACGGTGAGCAACCCGAAGACCGCCATAAATGCCAGCCCTGAGAGTTTGACCGACACCGCGATGCCCAGCAGCACACCGGCCAGGACACGCCAGGGGCGCAAACCCAACCAGGGCCCGTACCGGATGGTGTTCTGCCAGTGGGTGCGGTCGTGTGCGGTCGCATTGGTAGCGGTTGCCCGTCCGTAGCGTGCGGCCAGTTCGATGGCCAGGCGTCGTCGTCCCCAGGTGCGGTCGGCAACCAACGCGCAGAACGCCCCCAGCACAAAGAGCATCAGGAAAATATCGAGCAGCCCAACCCGGGACATCACAATGTGGTGGCCCTCAATGGTCAACAGGATGCCGGCGAACGAGGCCAGGAATAAGGAACGAAATAGTTTTGCGGCCAGGACAAAAGTCAACAGCACCGACAGCGTGCCCGCCAAAGCCGCGGTGAACCGCCACCCGAAGGCATTGTCGAACCCAAACAGGGCCATGCCCGCGCCGATCAGCCACTTACCCGCCGGCGGGTGGACCACATAGGCGGCGTCATGATGGGGTTGCGCCTGACCGGCGACGAAGGCGTCGTCGTCGTCGTCATCCCAAGATCGTTCATAACCAAAGTGCCACAGCGAATACGCGTCTTTGACGTAGTAGGTTTCGTCAAAGATTAGTTCCTGGGGGTTCGCCAACTGCCAGAATCGCAGGAGCCCGGCCGCCACGGTCAATACCGCGGCAATGAGCCACCCGGTGGTGCCCAGCGTAAACCGGGGGTAGAGCAACCGAGCTTTGAGATCGGTCAGCGAAAACGCCGTGGCACGGCTGCGTAACCAGCTGGGGGAGTGACTCAGTTGTTGGTGTGACACACAGGCAAGCCTACCGGCCAGACAGCGGATAATAGGCACATGGACGCACCTGAAACCTCTGCCCAACAGCCCACACCGTTGGCGCCTCTGATCTTAGCCGCTACGCCGATTGGGAACCTGGGGGATCTGACCGATCGGGTCAAACAGGTGTTGAGCCAGGCCGATATTATTGCCGCCGAAGACACCCGGTCGTTGCATAAATTATTGCAGGCCGCGGGGGTCCGTTTTACGGCCACGGTGGTATCGCACCACGAACATAATGAGGCTGAATCGGCCAAGGGGCTCATTGCTGCGGCGCAGGCCGGCAAGAACGTGGTGTTTGTGCCCGAGGCCGGGATGCCGGCGATTTCGGATCCGGGCTATCGGCTCACGCAGGAAGCTATTGCCGCCGGTATTCCCGTGACGGTGGCGCCCGGGGCATCGGCTGCGATGACCGCGCTGGTATTATCCGGGCTGCCAACGGATCGTTTTGCTTTTGAAGGATTCCTCCCTCGCAAGGCCGGCGATAAAGCCAAGACGCTGGCGGCGCTGGCAGCAGAGTCCCGCACGCTGATTTTCTATGAATCCCCGCATCGCACCGCCGATACACTCAGATCCATGGCCGAAGCGTTCGGGGCGGACCGCGCTGCCGCCGTCGCTCGGGAATTGACAAAGTTTCATGAAGAAGTGGCCCGTGGCAGCCTGGAAGAACTTATCGACTGGGCTACCTCGAAAACCCTGAAGGGCGAAATTGTTCTGGTGGTTGCTCCGGCACCGGCTGCTGAACCGGTCTCGTTTGCGGCGGCCCTGGCACAGGTCCGTGATCTGGTGCAGGAGGGTGAACGGCTCAAGGCGGCCACCCGTCAGGTTGGACAACAGACGAGACATTCGGCGCGCGAATTGTATAACGCTAGCCTTGTTAGGTGAAGGTACAACTAGGAGACCTGGCAAAGTGATTTGGCAAATGTTGCTACAAGAAAATGTTTTGTAAATACATAAGACCATTACAGTAAACGGAAAAAGAAATGAATTACAGAGATGCTTGAATTTCTGACGACGCTACTTCCCATACTGACACCGGGGCTAATTCTAGGGTTGTTAACATTGCTGTTGCAGCATTGGAAGCCAGGACGTAGAGATGCCCAACTGGAAACGTGGACACGTGAACTAGAGAGCTTTCAAGAGCTAACTTCTGAGGCCCGGAAGATGAAACAAGCATTTCGTAGAATCGGTGCTGCTTCAAGCTTAGTGGGACGAAATCTAATAAGTAAGGCGATCGCGAGACGACTGATACCCCTATCTATTATCTCTCATGGTCTTTTCGCAGTACTCGGGAGCATAAGCTTCTTGTTGCTGAGTGTTACGGCTATCAACGCTGGTATGGATACGCTAAGTTCGCGTGCATCAAGTGGCTATCAAGAGGATATCGAAGCAACGACACCAGTGAGCAGTGAGAGCGGCCCGAGTGAAGCGTCGCGCAACTTCATTCTTGATCTACAACAGCAAGTAGTTCAGGAATCGTCGCACGTGTCGGCAAAAGAAGCTGCTGAAGAAACGCCGGTGACCTTTGAAGATGACCGCCCCAAAACAAATACGTGGGCAAAGGGTACTGGAATTAGTCTGATAGGCCTAGGCTGTTTGTACATGTTATTTGTTCTGGCAGTCCCCGCTGGTGCCTGGGGAGCTGTCGAATATCGTGTGGATATGCAAAGAAAAGTACTTGATACCTTGCGAGGCCAGGCTGTAGCGCCGGATGAATTACCTCGGCAAAATAGAATCCGAATGAAGCTTTCTTCACTGGGACAAAAAATCTCAAGGAAGATTGGACGTGTTCGGAAGGATGAAACTATAAAACGTAGGAAGCATAAGAAAATTTCGCAGAGTGTGCCAGGTGCCGAATATGAATTTAGCCGTATACAGAAAATACTAATTCCGTGGTGGCTTCAAGATGATTTCAAGAAATTTATGCTAGACCCGGATGGAGAAGCGTTCTTCAGCACCAATGACAGTCATGATCAAAGGAGTTCTCCAGGTTAGTCTTAATTCCCCAACGATTGATTCAGCGCGTCATGTTGTCGATAAATTTTAGCCACGACGTGTTTGAAAGATGCGAGGGGTACGAATACATCGGATTTATTCGCACCCCTCGGACCACAACATTTCGTGTTGGTTATGGCATCAAGCCACCGGTTGCGGCACGTAGGGCGCCGGAACCTTGGCAGCAGCCCGCACGGCAGACGTCATAGCCCGGACCGTATTTTGTGAGCGCTTTGCGCTCAGCTGCGGGGGTACCGTTGAGACGTTCTTCGACCAGATCGACCATGGCGGCAACAAACTCTGGGTGAATGCCCGGGGTAGCAACACGCTTATATCCCAGGCCTTGCTCGTCGGCGGTTTCCTTGGCTTCGATATCCAAATCCCACCAGACTTCCATGTGGTCGGATAAAAATGTTGCTGGCACCACGACAACGGCCTTGCGTTTGCCCGGCAGTTCTTCCAGGTAATCGTTGATGTCTGGTTCTAACCATGGGATGTGGGCTGGGCCAGATTCGGACTGGTAGACCAGCTTCCATGGCACCTGGGCACCAAATTTTTGGTTGACCGCATCCATCACTAGCCCGCCTACGGCAAGATGCTGGGCCCGGTAGGCGCCCAGTTCACCGTAGTCATGTTCATCGGGCTCACCAGATTGGGCATTATCTTTGATCGGAATCGAGTGCGCTGAGAACAGTACTTCGACGTCCTTATGCAGATCCAGTTCGGGATCTTCTTCAACGAGTTCGGCAACGGCTTTGACCGTGCCTTCGATGAACGGGTTCACAAAGCCCGGGTGGTCAAAGAAAGTTCGTGACGAATCGATTTGCACGTCATCCCACAGGTCGAGGGCTTCCAAAGCGTCGGCGAAGTCTTCACGATACTGGCGGCATGATGAATACGCCGAGTAAGCCGAAGTGACCAGGGCAAAAATTTTGGTCGGGCGACCGTCCACCCGGTTTTCGGCGTGCGCTTTGGAGACAGCTTCGGTGAAGTAAGGATCCCAGTTGCGGTTGCCAAAATAGACGGGAAGATCGATCTGGCGTTTGCGCAGCTCATCCTCCAGGGCTGCTTTCAGCGCCAAGTTCTGCTCGTTAATGGGACTCACACCGCCGGCTTCGCGGTAGTGTACGGCGACTTCTTCGAGTCGTTCATCCGGGATATTCCGCCCCATCGTGACGTTGCGCAAAAATGGCAGCACATCATCTTGGCCATTGGGGCCGCCGTACGACGACAGCATGATGGCATCGAATTCGGTTGGCACTTCAACCCATTTATCACCGGACTGTGCTTCCGGGGTCGCCGCCGGTACTGCAGCACCGGCCTGGATGACGACACGGGATGAAGGTTGAGGTTTGGACCATTCGGTCACGCGAGCCTCCTGAGAGTAGGGCATCAGAACAGTCTTGGCAGACCGTCTTGCCGTTTGATTAGGGGGATGGGTTCAAGGTGTCGGTGAGTGAACTGAGAACAATGCGCACGTTGTCCTGCGTCGTGTCTGATTCTAATCATCGTCGGGCTCGGAAAACGATTTGGGTCTTGCAAACGCAGCCGGTTCAATCTGAAGGTGAACAACATCACCCGAATCTCAAGGAATTCTGTGATGCAATAGCCGACCCCGGCTGCCCCAAGACAAGTGGGCAGCGGCGGCAATACTGCTCCTAAAGCATGACACTGCAGTCTTTTTTTAGCTGGCACGTGAGGAAACCGCGCCACACGGCACGGGTGTCGCCCCCGGCGGTATGTCGAATGTGAATAGCACGCATAACCGCTGCACATACAGGGCCGACGTTGTAAGCTGGCTGCTGAGAAAGAGTGCCAGCTCACGTCACGTACCTGAGCCGGCAGCACCGCAAAAATCTGCGTGCTAGATTTATTTGCGAATTTAACTGAACGAGCCTGACGCATACCTCCATGTCAGTGCCCGCCCGACAGATCGAAAGAAGGTCTCCGTGACTGTCAGCGCACAACAAGAACAAGAACTGCTGGAACGCGTTCCCACCGGACTGCTCATTAACGGCGAGTGGGTTGATGCCTCCTCCGGCAAAACTCTGCCGGTCTATGACCCAGCCACCGGCAAAGAGCTCCTGCAAATCCAAGACGGCAACTCCGACGACGCGCTCAAAGCGCTCACCGCAGCTGACGAAGCACAGGCCGAATGGGCACTGACTGCACCACGCGAACGCGCCGAAATTCTGCGCCGTGCATTCGACATCGTCACAGAACGTGCCGAAGACTTCGCACTGCTGATGACCTTAGAAATGGGCAAGCCACTGGCCGAAGCCCGCGGTGAAGTTACCTACGGAGCCGAGTTCCTACGCTGGTTCTCCGAAGAAACCGTTCGGCACTACGGCCGGTATGCGACCACCCCAGAAAATAACCTGGCCATGATCGTGCGCCACAAACCCGTCGGCCCATCGCTGCTGGTCACCCCCTGGAACTTCCCATTGGCCATGGCCACCCGCAAAGTTGCCCCCGCGGTGGCCTCCGGATCCACCATGGTGCTCAAACCAGCCCAGCTAACCCCGCTCACATCCCAATACTTTGCACAGGCGATGCTCGACGCCGGCCTGCCAGCAGGTGTCCTCAACGTCGTCTCCGGCTCATCAGCTTCCGCTATCTCCGGGCCGCTGCTCAAAGACCGTCGACTGCGTAAACTCTCCTTCACCGGCTCCACCCCGGTTGGCCGCCGCCTGATGGCAGACGCCGCAGAAAATGTGCTGCGCACATCCATGGAACTGGGTGGCAACGCGCCACTCATCGTTTTTGATGACGCTGACCTCGACGCCGCTGTCCAAGGCGCCATGGACGCGAAACTGCGGAACATGGGTGAAGCCTGCACCGCTGCAAACCGCATCCTGGTTCATGAAGGTATTGCCGATGAATTCCAAGCAAAATTTGCTGAAGCCATGCGCGCTCGCAAGACGGGCCGCGGCACCGAAGCTGGAGTCAATGTTGGTCCGATCATCGACGATAAAGCCCGCGATGACGTGCACGGCCTGGTTACCGAAGCCGTCGACGCCGGCGCCACAGTTGTCACCGGTGGTCAGAAGATTGACGGCGAAGGCTACTTCTACGAACCCACTATTCTTTCGGTGCTAGAAGACTCGCCAATTCTGAAGCAAGAAATCTTTGGTCCGGTAGCGCCTGTCGTCCGTTTCACCGATGAAGCTCACGCTATCCGGTTGGCGAATGCATCCGAATACGGACTTGCCGCCTATATCTTCACCCAAAACCACAACCGGGCACTGCGCGTGGCAGATCAGATCGAATTCGGCCTGATCGGCTTCAACGCCGGAGTGATCTCCAACGCCGCTGCACCGTTTGGGGGCGTCAAGCAGTCCGGGCTCGGACGTGAAGGTGGCGCCGAAGGCATCGACGAATACACCACCGTGCAGTACATCGGGATGCCAAACCCACATACCCAAAAGTAGACCTCACCAAAGTGGCTGCCCCGTCGAGACGTTGAACTCGGCGGGGCAGTCCCCGTTAAGCTAGGAATATGACCACCTCAGAACACTCCCAGCGGCAAACACCTGCGCAGTACCTGCCCCAGCCCAAGCCTCCAGCCGATCCTATTAGCCCCGTCCGGTCAACCACCGATGAGTACACCGGACGTAAACGCAAACTCGTATACCCACCAGCACCACGGCCATCGCCGGTACCCATCGTCGATAATCACGCACACCTGGACTTTCGTGACGGCCTGGTGCAGGTGACCCCCACAGAAGCGATGGACGCTGCCGCGACCGTTAACGTAGTCGGCGCTATCCAGGTGGCCACGGATCTTGAATCAGCCCGCTACACACTGGAGGCCCTTGACCAAGAGCCCAGACTGCGCGGCGCGTTAGCCATCCACCCAAACGACACCGTCCACTTAGCCCAAAACAAAACCTTAGACGACGCCATCGACACCATCAGGGACCTTGCTGCCCACCCACAAGTGGTGTGCATCGGTGAAACCGGTTTAGATTACTACCGCACCCAAGGCGAAGAGCACTGGGAAATCCAAAAATACGCGTTTAAACGACATATTGAGTTGGCCGTGGAGCTTGGCTTAGCGCTACAGATTCACGACAGGCAAGCCCACGACGACGTCATTGCCACCCTATTGTCGATGAATGAATTACCCGAACACGTGGTGTTTCATTCATATTCGGGTGATGAGCACATGGCCAAGGTGCTGAACGAGCACGGCTGGTACGCCTCATTTTCTGGCATCGTGACCTTCAAAAATAACGCCACATCACGCGCAGCAGCACAGCTTATGCGCGAAGAGCTGTTGCTGGTAGAAACGGATGCCCCGTTCCTGACACCCCATCCGCACCGGGGCCGTCCAAACGCACCGTATCTGGTACCTCATACCTTGTACCAATTAGCCGAAACCCGTGATCAAAGCGTCGAAGATCTCGGCAATGTTATTTTTGAAAACACGGAACGTGTATACGGAAAATTCCAGGTTGACCAGGCACGAAAGTAGTTTCGGAGTCGTTCTATAACAGGAATGGTCAACAAATCGCCGTTACCAAGTTGTAATCATTGTTACCTATCCGTTATAGTCTTGGGTGATGTCATCGACGTGCTGGCGATTGTGTGCCGCGACGTCGGAACTACAACACTTTGGATTTTCTATATGTCAAGCATTTTCCGCGGCACTCTGACCAAGATTGTTGCTCAGGTTGCAGCTCTAGTCATGGTAGTAGGCGGCCTGGCGGCTTTCGTCGTCACACAGGCCAACGCCGATAAGGGTGCCACTGCCAACGCCGAGAACGTAGAACAGCCAGCTGATGAACCACTCAACATTGAACGTGTTTCATCCATCACGCCACTGCGACTGGATCAGATCTCGCTGCCACAGGTTATTGAAATCAGCGTGGCCGGGGACACGAAAGAAGTTCTGACCACCGGTGGAACAGTCCAAGATGTCTTGGATAACGCCGACGTCAGCGTGGGTGAAGACGACAAGGTCTCTCCACAACTTGACCAAAACATTAACGACAACACCGCCATCACGGTGACCGTTGTCGAAAAGACTGAGGTCACTGAAGAGGAAGTCCTCGAATACGAGACGACCCACAAAGATGACAACACCTTGGAAAAAGGTAAAACCAAAACTGACACCGAGGGTGTCAACGGTACCGCTGACGTAACCTATGAGATCGTCACTGAAAACGGTAAAGAAGTTGACAAGACTGAAATTGACCGTGAAGTAACCAAAGAACCAACCGACGCTGTCGTCCTGCGTGGTACCAAAGAAGAAGAACCTGAGCCTGAACCATCCTCATCTTCTTCGTCTTCCTCCTCGTCATCATCAGATGAGAACACCGGTGCCTCGGCACCAGCAGTTGCTAACGGTTCGACTTGGGACCGCCTGGCACAATGTGAATCCGGTGGCAACTGGTCGACCAACACTGGAAACGGCTACTACGGTGGCGTGCAGTTCTCTGCCCCAACCTGGAACGCCATGGGCGGCCAGCAGTACGCGCCCACCGCAGACAAAGCAACTCGTGAACAGCAGATTGCCGTTGCTTCCAAGCTCCAAGCCCAGTCAGGCTGGGGCCAGTGGCCAGCCTGCTCAGCATCCCTGGGACTGCGCTAAACACCACATAATTTTATAAACTGAACAGCACTTTGGTCTGGGAACTCGCGTTGAGTTCCCAGACCAAAGTGTTTAACCCCAGTTCCAGGGTGTACTGCGACTATGATGGACAGCGTGACTTCAGAAGACCTTTCCCTGTTATCCGCCGCGGATATTCGCAAACTCGCCGATATCCTCGACCTCCGTCCCACAAAAACACTGGGACAAAACTATGTGATCGACCCCAACACGATCCGACGAATTGTGGCCGCCGCACATCTGGAGTCAACCGAACACGTGCTCGAGATTGGTCCAGGGCTGGGCTCTTTGACCCTAGGATTGATGGATGTTGCACATGCTGTGACCGCAATTGAAATTGATACGCCAGTTGCTCAACGGCTGAGCACCACAGTAGAACAGTGGCGCCCAGGCAGTGCTCATCGGCTTTCCGTCGTCGCAGCTGACGCCATGCGAATCAGCCAAGCACAAGTTGAAGCCGCCGCGCCCGAAGCAGCCAGCGGTCCTCCCACGGCTATTGTGGCAAATCTGCCATATAACGTAGCCGTACCGGTGATGCTGCATCTCCTCGCCGAACTTCCTAGCATCAGGCACGGGTTGGTGATGGTGCAACAAGAAGTTGCGCAGCGGCTCACCGCGGAACCAGGATCAAAAATCTATGGCGTGCCATCCGTGAAGATGGCGTGGTATGGCCATGCGACACACGCCGGAACCGTGGGAACAAAAGTCTTCTGGCCCGCACCCCGAATAACCTCGGGTCTCGTCCACTTCACTGCACAGAACCCACCAGAAACCACCGCTACCCGACAACAGGTCTTCGACGTCATAGATGTAGCCTTCGCACAACGTCGTAAGACGTTGCGGGCTGCCCTCCGTGACTGGGCCGGCTCCGGAGTCGCCGCCGAAGAGATCCTGGTGGCCGCAGAGGTCGACCCCAAAGCTCGAGGTGAAGTCTTGGAAATCGATCAGTTTGCCCGGATCGCCGAACAAAAACAGCTCAAGGACAACCAATGAGTGCACAAGCAGAATATGCCGGACTGCCCACCGCCACAGCACAAGCCCCCTCGATGGTTGCTGTAGCAACCCAAGTCGGTGACCCGAATGAATTCGGCGAGACACCGGTGCTGAACCTCAAAATGGCCGTATCGCGTTTCGATGTGGCCAGGGTGGAAGTTCGCGAAGATAAAGAAGTCTTAGTCAGCTTTGAAGATACTTTCCAATCAACCATCGATTACAACGATATTCCAGAGCAAGATCTGGTCTATATTTTTCGTGCGGTAGATGAACTTCGTGCGCACCTGAGCAGATCAAAAGCCACGTCCGGCCTGGATATTACGATCCAGAAAAATATTCCATTCGATACCCATCTGGGAGGCAGCGCAGCAAGCGCTGCCGCTGTGCTGGTTGCGCTGGCGGCCCTCTGGGACGCCACTGTTGTTAGAGAAGACCTGGTCCGGATTGCTAAACGTGTTGGAGACGGGGTTGCGGACGCCATCACCGGTGGCACGCTCATCACCCACGGCAACGCCACTGAAGAAGTGCTCACCCAGTTACTGGTGCAACACGAATTAGCTATGGTCATCGTCCCTGCTGCCGCAGATATTGCCACAGCAGAAATGTTGCAAAGTGTGCGCATAATGCGAGAAACCCAACAGGACGACAGCGACCGGAGCGTGTTGGAATTTGATGCGGCCCTCTTAGAAGCCGTCGTCGGGGGAGACGCCCCGCAGGTTGCCCTCATGATGCATAATGATTTCCAATCCTCGCTGGTGAGCATCCTGCCTGAGCACCATGACTGGCTCACTGCGGGCATGGATGCAGGAGCGCTGGCGGCGCAAACCATTGGTAGCGGACCTTCGCTAATCTTTCTGTGCTCAAACCTGGCGGAAGCGACAACTTTGGCTGCCCGATTCGAAGAACACATGGACATTGCTGCGGTGGCTGAATACGGTCCAGTAGCTGGCGCGCAACTGCTCTAAACCGGTGGTGCGGTTCGTGCTGTAAACGAAGAGCTTCATGGGTGAGACCCCGGTCAACTATCATGGTTGAAGTTATGGCTCATCTTTTAGGGGCAGAAGCCCTCCACTTCGAATACCCGACACAACTAGTTCTTGATTCCGTGACGATGGGGGTCTCCGCTGGGGACCGTATTGGCATCGTCGGACGGAATGGCGACGGCAAATCGACGCTGATGAAACTACTGGTAGGCCGGCTCGAACCCGACGCCGGACAGGTAACGATACGTAGCGACACCACCATCGGCATGCTGGACCAATCCGATGCTGTTGATACCTCGTTGACGGTTGGCCAGAGCGTTGTCGGCGACCTCGCTGAATATGAGTGGGCCAGTGACCCCAAAATTCGGGACGTCATCCGGGGTCTGGTCTCCGATCTGAACTGGGATGCGCTGGTGGGCTCACTGTCCGGAGGACAGCGCCGGCGGGTTGCACTGGCTAAGCTACTGATTGGCGATTGGGATATTTTAGCGCTCGACGAGCCAACCAACCACCTCGACGTGGAAGGGATCGCCTGGCTGGCTGATCATCTGAACCGACGCTGGGCCAAGAACTCCGGTGGGCTATTGGTCATTACCCACGACCGGTGGTTCCTCGACGCGGTCTGTAACCAAACCTGGGAAGTGCACGACGGAGTAGTCGACGCATTCGAGGGCGGATACGCTGCCTATGTGCTGCAACGTGTCGAACGAGACCGCATGGCCGCAGTTGCCGAAGCAAAGCGACAAAACTTGATGCGCAAAGAACTCGCCTGGTTGCGTCGTGGTGCCCCAGCCCGCACAGCAAAATCTAAGTTCCGGGTTGACGCCGCCACCCAGCTCATTGAAGATGTGCCGCCGGTTCGAAACTCGATTGAACTACAACGTTTAGCTGTAGCCCGTCTTGGGAAAGATGTCATAGACATCGAAGACGCCAGCGTCAGTTTTGGTGAGCGTGATGTCCTACGCAATGTCACCTGGCGCATCGCACCGGGCGAGCGCACCGGTATTCTCGGCGCAAACGGTGCGGGCAAATCGACGCTGCTAGCACTGGTGACCGGCGCATTAGAACCGACCACTGGTCGAGTAAAACGTGGCAAAACCGTCCAAATCGGCATGTTAGATCAGCAGTTTTCCCAACTCGAAAAAATCGGGTCTGACCGGGTGCGAGAAGTGCTAGCCCGCACGAAAGCCAGCTTCACGATCGAGGGTAAAGAGCATACGCCCGCACAGTTGTTGGAACGTCTCGGCTTCCGCCGTGAACACCTATCGGCACGCGTCAATGACCTATCAGGTGGCCAAAAACGTCGCCTGCAGCTGTTGATGTTGCTGCTGAGTGAACCCAACGTCATTGTGCTTGACGAACCAACCAACGACGTCGATTCAGATATGTTGACCGCCATGGAAGATCTTCTTGACTCCTGGCCGGGCACCCTCATTGTGGTCTCGCACGACCGATATTTACTGGAACGAGTCACCGACCAGCAATATGCGATTCTGGACAAGCGGCTGCGCCATGTGCCGGGTGGCGTAGACGAATACTTGCGGCTCCGTAGCGCGCAGGTAGCAGCACAGGGGACCGACCGAGCTCATGACACTGCGGCACAAGCTCAAGAGCAGCCGGCTAAGCCAGCGGTCTCGAGTGCCGAGCGCAGAGCGGCGCAGAAGGAACTCTCTGCGGTCGAACGTCGACTGGATAAGCTAGCCAAAAGCATCGATACGGTGCACGTGCAACTGACAGAACATGACCAGAGCGACTACCAGGGCCTCCAAGAGCAGGCTGTTGTACTTCGCGAGTACGAAGCCGAAGTTGAGCAGCTGGAAGAACGATGGTTGGAACTATCAGAATGGCTCAGTTAGCTATTTTGCAAGACTCTTCATCAGCAGGCAGCTATCATGCCGGTTGCCTTTTGGGCATTATAAGCGCATGTTGTAGGGAAGCTTAGGGCTCAGGTGGATCCCGATGATCTTCTTGGATCGTGATCTGATTGGTCATATCGGTGAGAAAGCGCATGACGATATCGCGTTCTTGATGGGTGAGCCGGGCTGCTGCATGAAACCGCTTGGCCTGTTGACGTCCCACGGTCTCAACGGCAGTTTCATATGTTTTTTCGGTAATAGAAATCGCCAGTGCACGTCGATCATGCGGGTGCGGAGCCCGAATAATGTGGCCCGCAGCTTCCAACCGATCCAATAATTTTGTGGTGGAAGCAGTTGAAATTCCAAGATGGGCAGCAATCGCTCCGGGAGTGGCAATGGTCTGGGTGTTGTGCGCGACAATCAAAAAGTGCAGGGCCTTCATATCGGTTTGGCCCAACGCCATATAGCGTTGCGACGCTTCGGAGAGTTGCTGTTCTGCCTCACGAAGCCCTGCAAGTGCTTCCATGAGCTGGCCGATGTGTTCTATGTCGTGGGCCGAGTAGTGTCGGCGATTGATTAGCCGTTCATTGGGGTCGGATGCATCAAGTGCGTAGAGATTTGACGGGCGGTCTTTGGAATCTTCAGATTTTTCATCATGCACAACATTCTCCATTGTCTGCTTGCGACCGAATAGCTAGATTAGCTAGTAATATAGCTTTGCTAGCTATTTTATTGCTACTCTAGGAATCCTAGTCGTTAGGCATTGCCCTGTAGCAGCCACTAAGAAAGTACTGCTCGTTGGTCCGCTATTTTTCGTAGCCGCCTTTCTTCTCCGTCGAAGGGACACACTCGTGCACGATGATCCAACCACTGCCACGAAAACTCGGGACATAGAAGCCTCCCAGCATGCGGCAGCTCAACCACGGCGCAAGGTTCCTAAATGGTTACGTGTCTTCTTACCAGCTGTACTCATTCTGGTGTGGTTGACGGCAGCCGGTATTGGCGGACCATATTTCGGCAAGGTCAATGAAGTAGCATCCAACGACCAAACAACGTTCTTACCGGAGTCTGCAGATGCTACTCAGGTACAAGAACTCCAGGGTGAATTCACCGACTCTGAAGGCATCCCGGCAATTGTATTATTTGTCGCAGAAAATCCGTTGACCGAAGACCAGCTTACACAGATCAGTGAACTGGTAGAAACAACGGCTGAACTCGACGGGGTAGAAGACGAAGTCTCGCCGGCCATTCCCTCGGAGGATAACTTAGCTGCACAAGCCTTTGTTCCCATCGACATCGATGCCGATACCGGCGACGTTGTCGCAGCGCTTGGTGATGAATTGCGTTCGGGCGCCCCGGATGGTGTCACGGTTTATGTGACCGGTCCGGCTGGTTTTAGTGCTGATCTCGGGGAAGCGTTTGCTGGGATTGATGGACTCCTGCTGGCGGTCGCGCTCATCGCAGTGTTCATAATTCTGTTGATCGTATACCGCTCCTTCTTATTACCCATCGCTGTGTTATCCACCAGCATGTTCGCACTGTGTACGGCACTTCTAACGGTCTGGTGGCTTGCGAAATGGGAAATCGTTCTGCTCAATGGCCAGACTCAGGGCATCTTGTTTATCCTGGTGATCGGTGCTGCAACGGACTACTCCCTATTGTTGGTGGCGCGTTATCGAGAAGAGCTACGCAAGACCGCGGACAAATGGGTCGCTGTCTTGGACGCCATCAAGGGGTCCATGCCGTCCATCCTGGCCTCCGGCAGCACGGTGATCGCCGGTCTGTTGATGCTGCTGTTGAGTGATCTGAAATCCAATAGCACACTGGGCCCAGTCACCTCAATTGGCATCGCGTTTGCGATGTTATCCGCACTGACCCTATTGCCAGCGATCCTGTTCGTCTTCGGGCGGGCTGCATTTTGGCCACAGCATGTGCATTATGAGCCAGACGCTGTTGCAGCAGAGCATGGGATCCCTTCGAGAGGCCTGTGGCCCAAGATTGCCCGATTCGTGCAGCGCCGTCCGCGAACCCTCTGGATTGCAACGACTCTGGTGCTGTTGGTCGGTGCAGCAGCCGTGACTCAACTCAAAGCCGACGGAGTGGCTCAATCAGAACTTGTTCTCGGGGCATCAGAGGCACGTGATGGCCAAGTGGCGTTGGGCAAACACTTCCCGGGAGGTTCTGGCAGTCCTGTCCAAGTGGTCACAAACGAGGATGATATTGATTCGGTAGTCGATGTATTACTGGCGCACCAGAGCATTGACGAAATATCTATCACAACCCAAGATTCCCCGAGCGGTACCGCGCCTGTGACGGCTGATGGCATCGAAGCCTTCGGCCCGCCCGGCACCCCGGAACCTGAGCCCACAGTGGTGGACGGAAAGGTACTGCTCCAAGCCACACTGGACGATCCGGCAGATTCTGCTGATTCTGCCGGTGCGGTGCGCGATCTGCGAGCCGACTTCGCCCAGGTTGCGCCAACCACCATGGTTGGAGGTGTGACCGCCACCGATGTGGACACCATTGATGCTTCCATTGATGATCGAAATGTGATTATCCCGATTATTTTGGGTGTGATCCTGCTTATTCTCATGGTGCTATTACGTTCAATTCTGGCACCGGTGTTGCTGGTTGCCACCACCGTTATTTCCTTTGGCACCGCTATGGGGGTTGCTGCGCTGGTCTTCAACGGCATTTTTGATTTCCCAGGTGCTGATCCGGCTGTGCCGCTGTTTGGGTTTGTGTTCCTTGTAGCCCTGGGGATCGACTACAACATCTTTTTGATGACCCGGGTGCGCGAAGAATCCTTGAAACACGGTACCCGAGACGGCGTACTGCGCGGTTTGACGGTCACGGGGGGCGTGATCACCTCAGCCGGCGTGGTGCTGGCCGCAACATTTGCTGCGCTATCAGTGATACCCATCCTGTTCCTGGTGCAATTGGCGTTCATCGTGGCGTTTGGGGTGCTGCTCGATACATTTATCGTGCGCTCGCTGTTGGTACCTGCCCTGACCTACGACATCGGACGTGCCATCTGGTGGCCATCAAAGCTCAGTAGAAAACCTGCCGAACATGCTCAAACCGAGCAGCGTGCTGGAGCTCACGCCCGCTGACAATGCGGACACCAGTGCACGAGTCGTTCGTCGTCACCGCCGGTACCGATCGCATCAACACGAACTGGCCCATCACAGCGTAGACACCCTTGGCGACGTCGCCCATATACCCAGTGGACGGCAGGCTTGTTTCGCTGCCGCCGCCGGTCGGCCTGCGCACGCGATTGTTCCTGTTCGGTCGCGATTCGAATACCGAAGGGCGCGTGATCATCCGGGCGTACCTCCACCGTCGAACGAGTGGTTCGCCCAGCAGATCGGGGCGGAACATTCAAGAGCATCAGACCTCGGCCCAAAGTAATAAGGCCGGTGATTTCTGTGTCGGTCAGTGTTGAAATATTTCGGAACGGATACATTCGGGCTAATAAGAGCACTTCGCAGCGATAAATATTGCCCAGTCCTGAAATTATGCGTTGATCAAGCAACGCCGTGGCGACCGGCTGATCTGCTGCTTGCCGAAAATTCGCCAATCCCAAGGCCAACAATTCTGCTGTTGCGGCGGGCTCATCCCAGGCGGTTGCCAAGACATCAGGACCAAGAAAGGCCAAGTACTGTTGAGCCTGCGAGGATGTCAGAAGCTCCAATGTCGCAAGATTCGAACCGACCAGCCGATGTTGCTGGAACTGCAAGACACAGCGGGTCTGATATGTCACCCGGACGTCAACCTGCCACGCGCCCTCCATGCCCAGGTGGGACACGATGACCAAGGGATTCTCGCCAGACTGCTGGTCTGCAGGTGATGTCAACGTGATACATAAGTATTTGGCCTTGGCGGTGACGTTCACGACCTGCCACCCTGCTAAATCAGCGGTGGCAAGTTTTGGCGTCCGAAAATCGCTGGAAACCAACACCTGTTCGTGGACCACCGGTCGCAAACGGTGGGCCAACCGAACTAATGAATCACCTTCGGGCATTAACGACCTTCCTGGATTTTGTATTGCCAGCGTACCGTGTTTGCCATATTGCCGTGATCTCAGCCTCATGCCGGGTAGACTGTTCTACCTAATTAGCTTAGTGTCAAGGATCATGATGGCCGCACAGCAACGACTTCGACCCGCCCGCAACAGAATTCTCCACACCGCCGCACGGCTGTTTTATGCCCGTGGTCTGGTGGCAACCGGCATTGATACCATCACCGCCGAAGCACAGGTTGCTAAAATGAGCTTGTACAATAACTTTGCTTCCAAAGAAGAACTTGAGTTGGCATATATTGCGGCCAGACACCAGGAACTGCTGGAGTTCTATCACCAACGATTGGCACAAGCCTCAGATCCTCTTGGCCGGGTGCTAGCGATGTTTGACGCATATATCGATCATGCAAGTCAGCCGTACCAAGACGGCTTTCGTGGTTGCGGCCTGCTCAATGCAGCCGCTGAGTTCCCAGTGAATAGCACCGGGCGACAGATGATCCACGACTATAAGCAACACATCCAAGATCTACTCTTGGCCGAACTCAAAGCCGCAATGATCGAGAATTCTCCAGACATGGCAGCTCACCTGGCCTTCCTGCTGGAAGGCGCCATGGTGCGGGCAGGATTGCAGGGCACGATTGAGCACTTGAGAACAGCCCGGAGTATTGCCAGCACCCTGCTGGAGGCACAGTGCACAAAGACCGAATGAAAGGTATCAGCGCGGTGCTGGTCGCGTCAATGTTGTGGGGGACCACCGGTACCGCAGCGACCTTTGCCCCAAATGTTGGTCCGTTAGCTATCGGAGCAGCCGCCCTTGGCATCGGAGGTCTACTGCAAGCCGTCGTAGCAATCCCTGCCCTGCGTCAAGCACACATGCAACTGCGGGCGCATCGAGCTCTGGTGCTGCTGGGTGCAGTAGCCGTATTCGTCTACCCGTTGGCGTTCTACTCCGCGATGCATCTGGCCGGAGTCGCCATAGGCACGGTCATATCATTGGCTTCAGCACCGCTGGCATCAGGCATTCTGGAAAGACTGCTGGACCAGCAACGGCTCGGTATCTGGTGGTCAACTGCTGCAGCATTGGGCATAGTCGGCAGTATCTTACTTATCACCGCCAGCAGCAACAGCATTGCGGCCGATGAAAGCCGGATAGCTCTTGGCATCGTGCTGGGACTGCTTGCCGGTAGCGCCTACGCGACCTACTCCTGGGTAGTGCAACGTTTGATGGGCCAACAGTTAAATCGGGCAGCAGCCATGGGAGCAGTATTCGGCGCCGGCGGATTACTGTTACTGCCCGTGCTGTTAATCACCGGGATGCCGTTGCTCGCCACTCCAGAATCGCTGGCGGTGGGCGCCTACATGGCCCTAATCCCGATGTTCTTAGGCTATTTTGCATTCGGTTATGGACTGTCGAAACTTCCAGCCAGCTCTGCAACCACCATTACACTCACCGAACCTGCGGTCGCAACGATCCTGGCCGTGCTGATCGTTGGCGAACGGCTCACCATCGCAGGCTGGGTTGGCATGAGTCTTTTCGGCGTAGTCCTACTCCTGCTTGCATTTGCCCCAGGGCGGGGCCCCATCCCGGCAACGAAAACGGCCGAGACCTCGGCGTTAACAGAACCCAGCCGATGAAACAACACGCTGCCATCATCTACTGCACTTCTACCGACAAGAGTATTTCTGGCACTTTGCGTCGTTGACAGCTAGCCTTTCCGGATATGAGCACAACCGAAAAACTGTATGCCGCATTGATGAAGCGCAACACCACTGCGGAAGATGAGATGCCGCCAGAGGTTCGCAAACACGTGCCCTCTAACGGGCTGCGGCTCGTGTCGGCCAACGCGCTGCAGTCGACCGGGGACCAAATGGTCAACGCATCGACCGTGCTGCCGTGGGTCTTTGCCACCTTGGGAGTGCCCCCTGCACTCACCGGCTTGCTCGTGCCCATCCGTGAATCGGGTTCCATGCTTCCACAAGCCTTCCTCATGCCCTTGGTCGTGCGTGTTCAGCACCGCAAATGGATCTACATCGGCGGGGCTATTATTCAAGCCCTCGCAGTGGCCGCAATCGCACTGACCGCAGCCATTGCTGACGCCCTGGCTGCGGGCGTGACCATACTGGTCTTACTCGGGGTGTTTTCGCTGGGCCGCAGTTTCACTTCCATTGCGTCTAAAGATCTCCAAGGTCGCACCATTCCCAAAGGCGAACGTGGTCAAATCAATGGGCTGGCCACTACAGCGTCTGGGCTGGTTGCAATTACACTGGGTGTTGTCATTCGAATCGTTGGTGGCGAAGACCTATCGAATGTGCAGCTAGCCTGGTTGTTAGCCCTCGGCGCACTGATGTGGGTGGGGGTTTCTTTAGCCTGTTGGGGCGTCCAAGAACCGGAACCGGATGCAGAATCCACTGAACAAGCATCGGCTGATCCGACATCACAAAATATGTTTGGCCAAATGTATCGGTTGCTGCGGGACGACAAGCCCTTCCGGAAATTTGTGGTGGTGCGCAGCCTGTTGTTGGTCTCTTCTTTAGCTCCGCCGTTTGTGGTGACCTTGTCTATCCACCACGGGGCTGACAGTCTCACCGGCCTCGGCGGATTCATTGTTGCATCCGGTGTTGCAGCGCTGCTTGGTGGCCGAATTTTCGGTCGTTTCGCTGATCGTTCCAGCAAACGGTTAATGAATTTTGGGGCCGCCTTGGCCTCCGGCATTGTCATTGTGACGGTCATCCTGGCTGCCATACCGGACTTGTTGACTGATGGATTGGCAACCGACCTCGTGTTCGTTTTAGTATATTTCTCCTTGACCCTGGTGCACACCGGAGTTCGGGTGGGCCGGAAAACCTATGTGGTGGATATGGCAGAGGACGACTTACGAACCACGTACGTAGCGGTCTCCAATACCGCGATGGGGATTGTCTTATTGGTCGTCGGTGGTATCAGTTCGTTATTGGCAACCTGGCATTTGTTTGCGGCTCTGCTGTTTTTGGCCGGTACTGGCCTACTTGGAGTCGTGACGGGACTTCGCTTGCCTGATGTGTCGAAGCACTGACAGTGGTTGTGTGAGTATTTGAAGATCTGGCGGTTCATAGATGCGTTGGTACTGTCAGCGCAGAAGGTTGGGTAGGAAGAGAAGATGAAACGCTGGATTTTACTACTGGGCGCTATTGTGGCTGAAGTGCTTGGCACCATGTCGTTACGTGCCGCGGTCGATCAACCGGTGTGGACCGTTGGCGTCGTGGCCGGGTACGTGATTGCTTTCAGCCTGTTGGGATTGGCCTTAGGTGAGGGTATTCCCATTGGGGTGGCTTACGGCATTTGGGCTGCGGCGGGCGTTGCGCTGGTGGCACTTCTCGGGGCCATGATTTTCGGGGAAACTCTGAGCATCACGACCATATTGGGCATCCTCATGATTATGGTCGGCGTGTATGTTGTGCAAACTGGCGATACCAACCCGTCAGATGATGAGGTGCTCGCCTCATGAGCTGGGTCTATCTGTCGCTGGCGATAATGGCCGAAATTCTCGGCACCCTCAGCCTGCGAGCCGCCGATGGTTTCCGAAAGAAACTCTGGGTTGTCCCGCTGGTGGTCTTCTACGGTCTGGCCTTCTACTTGCTTGCGCTGACCGTTGCTGCCGGTATGCCAGTGGCTATTGCCTATGGCATTTGGTCCGCAATTGGGGTGGCCCTGATTGCCATTCTGGCCCGGATCATCTGGAAAGAACCCCTGACGCCTCGCATGCTGGTTGGCCTGGCGTTGATCATGATCGGCGTGCTGTTAGTGGAAATCGGATAGCCGTCGATGAGCACCTCGAAGGAAGCCCACATCGTGCTGTCGTGGATGCAGCGCTACCAGGTCTGGTGCTATCTTGCGGGCCTGGCCGCCGGGGCATTTATCGGACTGATAGCTCCCGCCGTTACACCGGTGGCCGAAAACGCTGTGTTACCGGTGTTGGGGGTGTTGTTATTTGCAACTTTTCTTGGCATCCCGATGGACAAGATGGGCCCGGCATTCCGGGATAGCAAATTCCTCAGTACTGTGCTGGTCTTGAACTTTGTCCTGGTGCCCATTGTGGTTTGTGGAATCTCCCGGATTGTGGCTCACGACGACGTTGTCCTGGTCGGGGTGCTCTTTACACTGCTGACGCCCTGCATCGACTATGTGATTGTGTTCGCTGGGCTGGCGGGTGGGGACACCCACCGTCTCTTAGTTACCGCGCCGATCCTGATGATCGTCCAGATGCTCTTGCTGCCCTTATACCTTTGGGCATTTTTGGGTGCTGAATTTCTGGGGTCTGTAGAATTCAGGCCGTTTGTCGATGCTTTCCTATTGATCGTCCTTATCCCACTTCTGCTGGCTCTGGTGATACAAAAGTCAGCTGCGTATTGGCGGTGGGCACGTGCATGGAAAGCTGCTGCTGAGGCTCTGCTGGTACCGTTGATGGTCGTCACGTTGGCCACGGTCGTGGCGTCACAAATCGGCGGGGTAGAAAACCAAGTGCACAAGCTGTTGGGTGTGATTCCCGTGTATATGTTATTCGCTGTCATCATGGTTCCCGTCGGCTTGGTTGTTGGACGAGCCGCACGTCTTGGGGTTCCACAGCAACGAGCAGTGGTGTTTAGTGGTGTTACACGCAATTCGCTGGTGATCTTGCCACTGGTGTTGGCACTTCCAGCTCATTACGATCTGGCTGCGCTTGTGGTGGTCACTCAGACTCTGGTGGAGCTGGTTGTGATGGTGATACTGGTTCAACTGCTGCCGCGCCTGCGTATGGACGCTCGCTAGCTGAAGAGGATTCCCGTCACTTAGCTGTATTGATGACATACTGAACGGACCAACGTGGCGCCTTCAGCACCATTGAGCTGTTGAAGTTTTGCAGTGACTCTAAGAAGCCTTGTGGGATGGATACCTACGACAAGTGCAGCAACCGTAGTCGAACAACTGTTCTGAGACGCAGAGTCGGTGATAACACGAGTAGAAAAACTCATGACACTCGAGACACAACTGCTCCTGGGCTCTATCAAGCACGGGAAAACTCTTTGTTCTGTTGGGCATAGTCTTGGGCATAGGAATCTTCTTCGTTGCCCCGCGAGCAGGAACAACCAACCCAGGCTTTTTGCTGGCTTCGTTTGGCATGCTTCTGCGGGGCATCAGCATGCCTGTCCCCGCCATGGTTCATTTTGCGTCATCGACACCGGAACCGGTCCTGCCACCGCGCTGCCGGCAGTTAATTGCCGGTGCGTTCCCGCACGCGCTGCTGGATGAGGTCCATAACGGAAGCGTCCGCCAGGGTGGTGACATCCCCAATTTCACGGTTTTCGGCAACATCTTTGAGCAGCCGACGCATGATTTTACCCGAACGGGTCTTGGGTAGATCCGGTACCGTCATGATTGATCGCGGTGTAGCAATGGGACCAATTTCGCTGCGCACATGCTCGCGTAACTGTTGGATGGCATTATCGTCGTCTTCGGCGCTTTCGCGCAAAATCACAAACGCCTCAATCGCTTGACCGGTGGTGTCATCTTGTGCACCGACCACGGCTGCCTCAGCAACCATCGCATGCGAAACCAGCGCGGATTCAATTTCCGCGGTGGACATGCGGTGCCCCGAAACGTTCAGTACATCGTCCACCCGGCCTAAGACCCAGATATCGCCGTCCTTATCAATTTTTGCGCCGTCCCCGGCAAAATACACTTCCGGATACTGTGACCAATAGGTTTTCTTATATCGCTCTTCATCACCCCACAGGGTGCGCAACATGGCCGGCCAGGGCTGAGTGATCACCAGATAGCCGCCGGTACCGGGTTTGACGGGGCTGCCGGCCTCATCATAAACATCGGCCACCACACCGGGCAGTGCCCGCATGGCCGCCCCCGGTTTGGTGGCCGTGACACCGGGCAGCGGACTGATCAGAATGCTCCCGTTTTCTGTCTGCCACCAGGTATCCACAATCGGACACCGGTCGCCGCCAATAATTTCGCGGTACCACATCCATGCCTCCGGGTTGATGGGCTCACCCACACTGCCCAGTAACCGCAAGGATGATAGATCGTGTTGGGCAGGGATTTCCCGACCCCATTTCATAAAGGTTCGGATGCTGGTGGGTGCACAGTACAAAATGGTAACCCCGTATTTTTCGACAATTTCCCACCAGCGGCCCCGGTGCGGAGTGTCCGGAGTGCCCTCGTAGAGCACCGAGGTGGTCGCATTAGCCAACGGCCCATACACAATATAGGAATGCCCGGTCACCCAACCGATATCCGCCGCAGTCCAATACACATCGGTTTCGGGTTTGATATCAAAGACCGCCCAGTGCGTATAGGACGTGCCCACCAGGTAGCCACCGGTCGTGTGCATAATGCCCTTGGGCTTGCCGGTGGTACCCGAGGAATACATGATGTACAACGGGTGCTCAGCATCAAAGGACTGGGGCTCGTGCTGGTCGCTTTGCTTATCGACGACGTCGTGCCACCATAGATCCCGGCCTTCGTCCCAGGCCACTTCTTGTTTGGTGCGTTGGACCACCAGCACGTTGCGGACTTGGGGGAGATCTTTGATTGCCGAATCGACCACGGACTTCAGGCCGTTCGCTTTGCCCCGGCGGTATCCGCCGTCGGCGGTGATAATGAACTCCACACCGCAGTCTTTTACCCGGTCGGCAATCGCACGATCCGAGAAGCCACCAAAGATGACGGTGTGTGGGGCACCAATACGGGCGGAGGCCAACATGGCAAAGACCGTCTCGGGGATCATTGGCATATAAATGGCAACTCGGTCGCCGGTCTTCACGCCCAGGGACTCTAACGCATTGGCTGCTTTGGAAACTTCGCGCAGTAAATCGGCGTAGGTGATGGTCCGGGTATCGCCGCCTTCACCCTCAAAATAATAGGCGACCCGGTCGCCGAGTCCAGCTTCCACGTGACGATCCACACAGTTATAGGCGGCATTGAGTTTGCCACCTGTGAACCATTTCGCAAATGGTGCATCGGACCAGTCGAGCACCTCATCAAACGGCGTATCCCAGCTGATCCGGTTTGCTTTTTCGGCCCAAAACCCTAGTCGGTCTGCTTCAGCCTTATCGTACTCATCGGCCTGCACATTTGCTTGAGCAGCAAATTCTGGCGGCGGTGGAAACGTACGATCTTCGTAACTGAGTTCTTGAATAGTTGGATTATCAGTCATGGGATACTCCTCTGCCTCGGTCTGGCACTAGTACCAGAACCACACGAGACTGTGATCTGCACTACTAAAATCACCCTACGCGTCACGAAAAGGAAGTCAAGACCAGCCACCGGTGATCGCATGGGGTACTCCAGTGTGGAGCGCGCTATTAGTACAGCGACGGATTGGTCAGCTCGACGACGTCCCGTTGGCCGATAGGCGCGTCAAGCTCAACCACCAGGGTGGCTTCCCGAGCTTCTAAAGTGCAGACGTCAGGAGCATCCGGGAGTTCTCCCTCAATCACCGCAACCTCAATGCGTTCCGGCGTCTCGTGCACCTGAGAGCGTACCCCGTAACAGTGTTCCGAGCCAGCGAAGAAAAATAGCTGAATACTGGTGTCCGAAATCGTTTGATAGTCGTACCATTCCACCGGGCGCTCGGCAGTGAGCTCCTCGTGTGCAGTATCGTCCGATCCATCGTTACTACCGGTTGGGGTTTGTTCAGCCGGTGCGTTATCACGGTCCGGTGCGCTGCAAGCTGTCAACGCCAACAGCACGATAGATACCGCAACAACTTGCCGAGTAACGCGAGCTGTGTGCTGTGTGAAAGATACTGTCATGCTGCATCATCCAATTGGTGCGGTGTGTGATTCCAGCACCTGCAGCGTTTGTGCCACGAGTCTTTCAAAATCCGTTTCGGGAAGCGGATCCGGAAAAGTGAAACGCAGTGCGGTGACGGCAACATCTGGGTCGTAGCCCATGGCCAATAAAATGCCAGAAGGTTCCTTTTTCCCAGCCGAGCAGGCTGAGCCAGAAGATGCCGCAATGCCGCGCACGTCCAGGTCCACCAGCATGGCCTCACCGGCAATACCGTGAATCACCAGTGATACATGGTTGGGAGTCCGCTCAGTAGGATGACCGGTGAGCTCAGCACCAGGGACTTGCTGCAGAAGCCGGGCAATAAAAGCGTCGCGCTGGGCCATCAGCTGTTGGGCTCGGGTACCCGCGGTGGACATCACCGCAGCAACTGCCGCACCGAACCCAGCAATGGCCGCCAGATTCTCCGTACCTGCCCGGTGGCCATCTTCTTGACCGCCGCCGTGCAGCAGTGGTTCAAGAACAATGCCCTGGCGAATCAACAAGGCACCGGCACCCTGGGGTCCACCAAATTTATGCGATGCAATGGACATCGCGTCCACGGTTTGACCTGGCCATCCACCAGAATCAAAACTTACCGGTAATGCTGCGGCAGCCTGGACCGCATCGGTGTGCATGACCGCTCTGACTGCTTTGGCGGCCTGTGCAATGCGCTCTAGCGATTGCACGGTGCCGACTTCACCGTTGGCCAGCCCTATCGAGACCAGTGTGGTGTCGGGTCGAATCGCTGCAAGAGCCGCTTTCTCATCGACACGGCCATAGCGATCAACACCCACTTCGGTAATTTCAAACCCGGCAACGCGGGCCAAAAATTCGCAAGATTTTCGGATGGACGAATGCTCAATGGCCGTCGTGACAATGTGTTTGCCCCGTGGTGTGGCGGTAGCGACGCCCTTGAGTACCAGGTTATTGGCTTCGGTACCCCCGGCTGTAAACACGACTTCACCAGGGCGCGCCCCGAAGGCTGAGGCCACCTGTTCTCGGGCGTGCTGCAGCATCGCTTTGGCGGCTTTCCCCGGCGTATGCACCGCAGAGGCATTGGCTGGGCCCCCATCCAGTATGTGCAGCATGGCAGCACGAGCTTCCGGACGAAGCGGGGAAGTGGCGGCGGCATCTAGATAGAGCATTATGTTGCGTCCAATCCTAAATCGAGGGCGGCTGCACCGTGGGTGAGGGCTCCGACAGAAATAATGTCAACGCCGGTGGCCGCTATACCTGCCACCGTAGCAAGATTGACCCCGCCAGAGGCTTCCGCAACACATCGACCCGCAATCAACTCCACGCCGGTTCGAAGCTGTTCGAGAGAGAAATTGTCCAACAGGATCCCGGTGACGCCGGCTGCAAGCACCGGGTCGATCTGCTCAACCCGATCCACTTCCACGATAATCGGGGTGGTGTGGCCGACCGCAGCTTTGACCTTGTTAATGGCGTCTGTCAAGCCGGCGTCATCCGTGGCCGCCAGGGCCGCCAGGTGGTTGTCTTTGAGCATGATGGCATCGGAAAGGCTGAAACGGTGATTCACTCCGCCACCGGCAACAACAGCATGCTTTTCTAGCGCTCGCAGTCCCGGCGTGGTCTTTCGCGTGTCGGCGATGCGAGCCGGTGCGCCAACCTCAGCCACCCGAGCAACAAAACGTGAGGTTAACGTGGCAATACCGCTGAGGCGTTGGGTAAAATTCAGCGCGACTCGTTCGGCGGTGAGCATGCCCGCGGCCGGACCGGTCACGGTTGCCAGGACATCATGTGTCGAAAAAGCGGTGCCATCTGCCACCAGGCCGGTGATCAGAATATTGGCATCAACCTGCCGGAATGTTTCTTGCCAGACTGCACCACCGGCAAAGACTCCCGGCTCGCGGGCCACCAAATGTGCGGTGAACTGCATGTCGGCGGGAATCGAGGCGGCAACCGTGGCATCACCCCACGGGGCGTCCTCGGCCAAGGCACGATCGACCGCAGTGGCAAGAATTTTAGACGTCAACATGTATTCGATGCTCCTCTGTGTGCACAGGTTGTGCGGTATCTCCCAGACGGGACGGGGTGAGTTGCCAAGCATTGCGCGCGGCCTGGCCGGGATCTTGGTCGGGATAGTCGGCTCGCCAGTGGCCACCACGGGATTCAGTGCGGGCGATGGCTGCCACGGTGATCATCTGCACCAGGTCCACCAGCGGATGCGTGATATCCGTGAGTGCAGACTGGAGTTGTGCGAGGCCGGTGGCATCCCGGGAGATGCCCAAATATTTTCCAACCGCTGCCTGCAAAACGTGTGAAGCATCACGCTGGGTCGTGGTGGTCTGCTGCAAGCACGATACCTGTTGGGCGGAAGCGACGAGATCGTGGAACGGTTGTTCAACGGACCACACACCATCGCTGAGGAATCGCTGGGCGGCGTGTGCCACACGAGCACCAAAGACCAGCCCCTCCAACAGGGAATTGGAAGCCAACCGGTTGGCCCCGTGCACCCCCGTGGCGGCAACCTCACCAGCCGCGAATAAGCCCGCCATACTGCTGCGTCCCCGGGTGTCCGTGGCAATGCCGCCCATACAATAATGAGCGGCCGGAGCAACAGGAACCTGTTCGGTCGTCCAATCAATTCCGTGGGCGGCAAGTCTTGCGGTCAGTATCGGAAACCGTCGGGCCAAGGTACCGGGCCCCTGGGCTTGCTCGATGCCCGTGGCATCCAGCCATACCGCATCCGTGTCAAAATCGTCTAACACTCGGCTGCTGGCCTGCGATACAACATCCCGGGGTGCTAGCTCGGCAGCCGGGTGCGACTGCCGCATAAATCGGTTGCCCGCAGGGTCTCGGAGGACCGCCCCGGCGCCACGCACGGCTTCGGAAAGTAATTCTCCGGTGGCTGGCAAGACGGTGGGATGAAATTGAATAAATTCCATATCCGCTAGTACGACACCAGCCCGGGCTGCGGCCATCATTCCCTGACCGGTAATCGCAGCAGAAGACGACGTCGTAGGGAACAGCCCCGCATACCCGCCGGTGGCAAGCACTACCGCTGCACCAGACAGGTGTTGTTTCCTGCCGAGATGGTCATACTCGATGCCGGTGACACAATCATGGGTCACGGTCAGGCCGGTCAGCGTTGCGTTTTCCAACAGTTGCACAGCACCGGATTGGATCAACGTGCGGATGTGATCGGTCAGAAACGCCGACAGGACGGCCCCGGAGTTGTCTTCTCCGGCATGGACGATGCGGGCTCGACTGTGGGCTGCTTCCAGCCCCAAGAGCAGCTTGCCATCTGTGTCACGATCAGCTGGAAAACCGGCAGCTACAAGCCGCCGCAGCTGCTGCATACCATCGGTGACCAGTACTTCCGCTGCGTATTGGTTGACGAGGTGTGCCCCGGCAGCACGGGTATCTGCCAGATGCAAAGCGGCGGTATCATCGTCGCCCAGTGCTGCGGCGATACCGCCTTGTGCCAGAGCCGTATTACCGGCGGATACTGCATCGGTGCCAAAACGCCCGGCCGTGACCAGGGTGACGGCAACTCCGGCGGCAGCAAGATGTTGCACCGCAGTCAGACCGGCAACTCCGGCGCCGACCACAATGATCACGGGCGAGCCGCCAGCATCCGTTCAAGGGCGACGGCCGCATCAGTAGCAACACTGGCAGCTACCGAAATCTGGTTTACGGTTTTCCCATCGACCAGTGCTTCCAAGACCCACGCCAGGTACGCCGGGTGAATCCGGTACATGGTAGAGCACGGACATACCACCGGATCCAAGCAGAAGATGGTCATTTCAGGATGTTGGGCCTGCAGACGGTTGACCAGGTTGATTTCGGTACCGACCGCAAAAACATCACCGGGAGCGCCAGCCGCGATGGCTTTGCGAATGTATTCAGTAGAACCAACGCCGTCGGCGGCTTCGACCACCGGCGCAGGACATTCAGGATGCACGATAACCTGAACACTGGCATAGTCCTGACGAGCTTTTTCAATCTGGTCGACGGTAAAGCGTTTATGTACGGAACAGAAACCATTCCAGAGAATTACTTTGGCTTCTTCTAGCTGCGCTACGCTATTGCCACCCAGGGGGAGATAAGGGCGCCATAATGGCATCTGCTCCTCGGAGATGCCCATGGCTTTTGCAGTATTGCGTCCGAGATGCTGGTCTGGAAAGAAGATCACGCGCTTGCCGCGCTCAAACGCCCATTCCAATACGGTTGCCGCATTGGACGACGTGCACACGATACCGCCGTTCCGTCCACAAAAGGCTTTGATTGCGGCCGAAGAGTTCATATACGTCACCGGAATAATCTCGGCTTTGGCATCGTTGGAGACACCTAGTGCCTCGGTGAGTTGTTCCCAAGCTTCTTCGACCTGCTCAATGGTCGCCATATCCGCCATTGAGCACCCCGCAGCCAAATTCGGCAGAATGACGGACTGGTCAGCGGTGGATAAAATGTCGGCGGTTTCGGCCATGAAATGCACGCCGCAGAACACAAACGCTTCGGCTTCTGGGTGGTCCTTGGCCGCTTGAGCGAGCATGAAAGAATCGCCGACAAAGTCTGCATACCGGACGATCTCGTCCCGCTGATAGAAATGTCCCAGAATTTTCAGTCGCGAGCCGAGTTGTTCTTTGGCCGCAATAATTCGCGCGTCAAGTTCTTCTTGGGTCGCCTGGGTATAGGTGGCAGGGATGGGGCCTTGTTGTGGGGTGGTGGTCGGTGCGGTGTCTTCAGTGGAGGCACCTGGCCCATAGCCCAGCTCAGTGTCTATCTGCCAGGGGTCTGTGGTGAGCTGACTGTCGCAGGTGGTGGTGATATCTGTGGGCTGCCCAAAAGCAATGGTGTCACCCAATGCGGTGCGGCTGTGCTGTTCAGTTTTGGCCGCTGCAGCAATCAAATTGGCAACGCTAGTCATAGAACTCCTTGTCCTGTGAGGAAGTAGAACTCACGTATGTTCTGGTTGGTCTTTGAAACGATAAAGCCTGGCTGGCCGATGCGGGGTGCCCTGTTCAACCCGGCCGGTATCAACCAGTTGTTTTTGCGCCAGCATGTCCCGCCGGAAATTTGCTGGATCAATCGGAGCACCCAAAATAGCCTCGTGGACTCGGCGCAGCTGCGCCAGCGTAAATTCTTCACCCAAAAATCGGTGCGTCACCATGGAATATTCGGTGCGTTGGCGCAGCCGCCAGACGGCATACTCAATAATTTCAGCGTGATCGAAGGCCAGTGCTGGCAATCGATCGGTGGAAAACCACGCCACATTGGCGTCCGCGCTGGCAACCAGACGCTCGGAAAATTCGGTCACCGTATCCGGGGTGGCAGAAGCGACCTCTCCGCCAACGTCCCGCGATAGTGCAGTGGTCGGTGGGGCGTTGAGTTCAAGGGCACCGTAGAGTCCCCAATACGCGATGGTGACCAGTCGTTGGGCCGAAGCGGAACGGGTCGTTGCACCAAACGTAAAGAGCTGTTCAAGATAACCGGGGGAGCGCAGCACTGCTTCCTGCAGTGTGCGAGCGGCGGTCTCATGTAGATCTTCATCCCAGGGGATTGGCCCACCCGGTAAAGCCCACAACTTATCAAAGGGCTGGCGAGTCCGACGCACCAACGGTACCCACAAGGTAATCAGATTTTCTTCGCGAGCGCCCTCGCGGCCGGCGTACTCACCCCAAGTGGAGATCACATCGCCGGAACGAGGATCGGCAATATTCGCATCTACAGGCGGATGCAGTGCAAACGCGACGGTCGAGACGGCAACCGCCGGCGGCATGAAGCGGCGCTCGGTTGCACTTGGTGCAGAAAAGTTCACCAAAGCTCCCTCTCTATGCGCTCGCAGAAATAAAAACCACACCCTTAAGGTCAGGATGACTTTAAGTCAGTATGGGGCTGCTTCCACTTGTTGTCAACCCATGCGCGGCTGATTTTCCACAGCCGGGGTCCTACACCTGACGGCAGCGTCGAAAAGGTGCATAATCGTAAGTACCGTCCACACGAAGGTGAGAGACCATGTCCAACAGCTCCCCATCGGAAACCATCAACTACGACACCATGCCATCACCGATCGGCCAGCTGTTGATCGCTGCAACCGACAATGAAGTGGTGCATCTAGCTTTTGAGAATCACGATTTTGACGAAGTACTTGATCAACTAGAAGCCACCTATGGCGGCCCCGTGCAGCACAGTGCACAAGCGCTATCCTTCGCCACAACACAATTGGCCGAATACTTCGCCGGCAACCGGAAGTCCTTCGACCTGACGCTACGAAAGCCAGCAGATAACGGGTTTATCGCTACGGTCCAACAACATTTGGCCGCCATACCCTATGGTGAGACCCGGTCGTATGGGGAAATTGCGACCCAATTGGGCAGGCCCGGCGCCGCACGTGCCGTAGGGACCGCCTGTGCGAAAAATCCAATGCCACTTCTGCAACCGTGTCATCGGGTGGTCAGAACAGACGGCACCCACGGCGGGTTTAGCGGCACTACCGGGGCAAAAAAATATCTGCTCGCATTTGAACGAGGTGAGCACCCTGCACCGCCAACATCCTGAATTTGCCAACGTGTTGATTGACACATCAGGAACGATGCGTCCTCGGTGGGCCGTCTCGAATCCGTTGCTCCAAGAATACTTCGATACCGAATGGGGACGTCCGATCCGAGACGAACACGGCCTCTTTGAACGTCTCAGCCTAGAGGGCTTCCAAGCTGGACTCTCGTGGCTGACCATCCTCAAGAAACGTCCGGCATTCCGTGCCGCATTCGCGAACTTTGATCCCGACGCAGTCGCAGAATTTACCGATACTGACGTAGAACAGTTAATGCAGAACGTTGAGATCATACGTAATCGGCAAAAAATCCAAGCCGTAATCAATAACGCCCGCGCAACACTGCAGCTGCGGGACCACGGGGGACTATCCGCATTGATTTGGGCGTATCAACCCGAAACGGATCCGACATTGGACGCAGACGGCAACCCACCGAGCCAATCTGACGAATCTATTGCCTTAGCCAAAGCACTCAAACGGCAAGGCTTTCGCTTTGTCGGCCCCACCACCGTCTTTGCCATGATGGAAGCCATCGGAGTCGTCAATACCTTTCCTTTTGGCGAACCACGCAGCCTTTCGAACACCGAACAAGCCAGTTAGTCTGAAAAGACATCCAATTGTTAGGAGTTTTTCATGAGCGACCTTCAAGGCCGTCGCGTAGCATTTCTCGTCACCAACGGTTATGAACCTTCCGAACTGTATTCCCCATGGGATGCCGTCACTGACCACGGCGGTGAAGCCGTGCTGGTTTCCCCAGAGTCAGGTGAAGTGAGCGGTGGTGACCACTCCCAAAAAGTAGATCTCGACGTGGCTGAAGCCAACGCTGCAGACTTTGATGCGCTGGTACTGCCTGGGGGCACAAAAAACGCCGACCAGATTCGCATGAACACCGATGCCGTAGAATTCACCCGGGCATTCTTTGACGCAAGCAAAACTGTGGCGTCGATCTGTCACGCTGCCTGGATTCTGACAGAAGCAGACGTTCTGAAAGACCGTAATATGACCAGCTACCCAAGCCTCAAAACTGACCTTCGGAATGCCGGGGCGATCTGGGCAGACGAAGAGCTGGTCGTTGATGACAACCTCATCACGTCACGGACGCCCAAAGATTTACCAGCCTTCAATGAAGCAATCATTAATAAACTGACTGAGTAAACCACAACGTTTTCCTCTCCACAGTTCGGTGCGTTTGCGACTCGCAATCGCACCGAACTCTTTTTAACGCTCACAGTTGTCGGTGAGCGACCGCCTGCTTTACCCTGTCACGGGCACCATGCTCAAGCCTCGATGTGCCCAGGACATCACACCATCAACCAACAAAATCACCCGGATGCGACATAATGGGGTTATGGCTTCACCCCAATACTCTCGGATATCAACACGCATCGGACAAATTTTTGTTGTCACCGCACTGGTCGTCGGTGGTGCAGCTGCAACAGCATATGTAGCTGCCCGCTTTCGTCGTCAGCGTGAGACTCAACACCTCGCAGATACCCGCCCGCAGCACGTACCCACGGCAGAAGATATCGTCTTGCCAGCCCCTGCTGCTGTCGATGATGTCAAAGAATTTGTAGTCGACGACGTGGCCGCATTGGATACCGGTGCCGACCATTCGAATAGGGCCATGCCTGAAAACCGACCCGAGACATTGGCAGCTCTGACGGTCGGCGAGCTGTATCAGCTGGCACAACAACACGACATTATGGGTCGTTCCAGCATGCGGAAAGCACAGTTGATCGAAGCATTGCATGCAGCGGGGGTCACCGCGCCCACCAGCTAACGGGTAGTCGAAGGAACAAAATGAGCGACACGCTATGCCTGCGGTGGGTGTAGGTCTCCTACTGGGTCCGCCAAAGGTTTTGAGTGTCCGGGTTTGGTGGTGTCACCATAGCCTGCACTCTGCAAAACCCCTTCGTCCGGTTCGCCCCGGTGGTGCGGAACTGGAGTGTAGGAATAACACTGGTGTTCGTCGGTGGATGCGACTTGGTGATCGCCCGGAGACACAGCTTAAGAACATGCTGGATATGCGCTATGTGGGAGATATTTCGTGACGAGAAACGAGGCAATTCGGAATTTTCTGCCAAATGTGGCACAATGTTTCTGGTGTTGATGATCCATCAACATTCCGCCCTGGTGTAATGGCAGCACGCCAGCCTTTGGAGCTGTGTGGTCTAGGTTCGAATCCTAGGGGCGGAACTGCCGCATCGCGGTTGAGAAAATAGTGTCTTATGATCAAAGGTGAGATTTCCTTGCATTCCATTTCTCCCGCGGCCGTAATTGTTTTGGCGGCCGGCGCCGGTACAAGAATGAAATCCTCACTTCCAAAAGTCCTCCACCCTATGGGCGGACGTTCTTTAGTGGGACATGCCCTCGACGCCGCCGTCAGTCTCAATCCCGATCATCTCGTCGCCGTGGTTCGTCACGAACGTGCCCGCGTGGTAGAACACCTGCTGTCACATAATCCCGACCTGGTGATTGCCGACCAAGATGACGTTCCAGGTACCGGACGCGCAGTTGAACTCGGACTCCAAGCCATTGGCTCGGTTACCGGTATCGTTGTGGTCACCTACGGCGACGTGCCTCTGCTCACCGCTGAAACACTCACCGAACTGGTAGCTGAACACCAGCAGGCCGGCAACGCAGTAACCGTACTGAGTGCAAATGTGCCCGATGCCACCGGCTACGGTCGCATCGTCCGCGACAATGACGGGCTCGTGACTCAGATTGTCGAACATAAAGACGCACTGAAGATCGCGGAAGATACCGGCGACACCACGATCGCAGACATCACCGAAATCAACTCCGGCATCTACGCTTTTGACGGTCAAGTCCTGGCCCGCACCCTGGCTCAAGTCACCACAGATAACGTCCAAGGTGAAAAATATCTCACCGACGTGCTAGGACTAGCCCGGGCCGAAGGCGGCCGGGTAGCAACCTACGTCACCAACGACATCCTGGAAGTCGAAGGCGTCAACGATCGAGTACAGCTATCCGCCTTGGGAGCCGAGCTCAACAGACGCACCACCGAAGGCTGGATGCGCTCCGGGGTCACCATCGTTGATCCTTCCACCACCTGGATAGATGTTGATGTTGAACTGGCACAAGACGTAACCATCAAACCCAATACGCAGCTACACGGTGCCACGAAGGTCGCCACGGGTGCGGTGATCGGCCCCGACACCACACTGACCGACGTCGTCGTCGGCGAAGATGCCACAGTCCGACGTACTGAAGGTAGTGAAGCCGTCATCGGCCAAGGCGCCACCGTGGGACCATTTACCTACCTGCGCCCGGGGACTATCCTGGGAGATGTGGGGAAGATCGGTGCTTTCTACGAGACCAAAAACGTCAACATTGGACGTGGCGCAAAACTCTCGCACCTCGGCTACGCCGGGGACGCCGACATTGGCGAAAACACTAATATCGGTTGTGGCAATATCACCGCAAACTATGACGGCGTCAATAAACACCGCACCGTCATTGGATCCGAAGTTCGTACCGGCTCAAATACTGTATTCACGGCACCGGTAAACATCGGTGACGGCGCCTACACCGGCGCCGGTGCTGTCATCCGTGACGATGTGCCAGCAGGCGCACTATCGATTAACGCGGTTGACCAGCGGATCATTGAAGACTGGGTCTTAGAACGCCGACCAGATTCCACGGCAGCACAAGCTGCCCGTAAGGCAAACGACAAGTCATAAACTTCCCAACTGACCGTTGGAAGGCTGTAGCAGGGTCTACAGTAAGAACATTAAGAACACGCCGTACGTTCTAGGGAGAACTTGGTTGAGCGAAATCGTCACCAATGAGAACAAGAAGCTCGTGTTAGCCACGGGTCGCGCACACCCAGAGCTTGCAGAAGAAATTGCTGAGCACCTGGGCACCGAACTGTTGCCGTTAGACGCGTACGATTTTGCAAACGGTGAAATGTACGTGCGTCCCAGCGAATCAGTGCGTGGTAAAGATGTGTTCATCTTGCAATCTCACCCAGCACCCATGAACAACTGGGTCATGGAACAACTGCTACTGTGCGACTCGATGAAACGGGCCTCGGCTCGTCGTATCACCGTCGTCTCCCCGTTCTATCCATATGCTCGGCAGGATAAGAAAGGTCGCGGACGCGAACCCATCTCGGCACGCATGATCGCTGACCTCTACCTGGCGACCGGTGCACACCGCATTATCTCCATGGACCTGCACACCTCACAGATCCAAGGATTTTTTGACGGCCCCGTAGACCACCTCTTCGCCTTCCCAATCCTGGCCGACTACATTCGCGGTCGCGTCGATGTAGACAATGTCACCGTGGTCTCGCCAGACACCGGACGCGTACGGGTTGCTGAACAGTGGGCCGAACGCCTCGGCGGTGCCCCACTGGCCTTTGTGCACAAATCTCGTGACCTCACCCAGCCCAATAAAGCGGAATCAAAAACCGTGGTCGGCGACGTTGAAGGCCGCGTATGCGTCCTCATTGACGACATGATCGATACCGGTGGAACCATTACCGGCGCGGTCAAAATTCTCAAAGACGCCGGCGCCGAAGAAGTCATCATCGCCGCAACGCACGCGGTTTTCTCTGACCCTGCTGCCGAACGGTTGGCAAATTCCGGCGCCTCGGAAGTGGTAGTTACCAACACGCTCCCCATCCCAGAGGAAAAACGCTTCGATAACCTGACGGTTCTCTCCGTGGCTCCCGTGCTGGCCAACGCCATTCGTGAAGTCTTCGAAGACGGATCGGTGACCAGCCTATTTGACGGCAACGCCTAAGCACCACTTGTGAATTTGACCGCTCTCCCAGTAGGGACAGCGGTCAAATTCGTTAATGCCATAACCCAGTGCTATAGTAGTGAAGCGTTGCCCAGGCGAGGGAGTCTCACCACTCCGTGATCGACGAGGCTTTGTACGGCACCCTTGAGGTGTTTTGCAGTTCCTGCCTGGAAAATATGAGTGCACACGGCACCGTTCTATAACACAGGAGGAATGAAAATGGCTGTTTCCTACATTGATCTCACCGTAGAAACCCGCACCGAATTTGGTAAAGGCGCATCGCGTCGCGCACGTCGCGCAGGTTACACCCCGGCCGTACTCTACGGTCACGGCGAAGAACCACGTCACCTGTTGCTGCCACGCCACGACGGCTTCTTGGCACTGCGTAACCCTAACCAGCTGCTGCGCCTGGTTGAAGGTGACACCACTGAAATGGCACTGCCAAAAGACATCCAGCGCAACCCGCTCAAAGAAGAGATCGAACACGTCGACCTCATCCTGGTGCGCCGCGGTGAACGCGTCACCGTAGATGTCTGGGTTGAAGTCATTGGTGAAGTTGCACCAGAGCACACCTACGTTTTGGACGTCAACACGGTTGCCGTCGAAGCCGATGCACTGGACCTGCCAGAATCCGTACAGATCGACCTGACAGACCGCACTGCCGGCGAACACGTCTACGCGCCAGACGTCATCCTGCCAGAAGGTGTCACCATTGATTTGGAAGAAGACTTCCTTATCGCCACCGTCGACGAAGTTGTCGAACAAGACCTCGGCGAAGACGAAGACGAAGATGCCACCGGTGACGTCCCAACCGTAGCTGAAGAAACAGCTGCTAACGACGAAGAGTAAAGTTCACACTTGACTACTCGCACCATAGGGGAGCTTGATCCCACTGCCGGTCCCGTACTGGTGGTGGGATTGGGCAATCCCGGAGAGCGTTATGCGGCTACCCGGCACAATATAGGGCATATGGTCGTCAATGAGCTCGCCGATCGAAACTCGCAACGCTGGAACGTTCACAAAGCCGGGGCAGCTGTTGCAGAATTTCGGTTAGGCATCGGCGGACCCAAGATCGTACTGGCAAAACCAGCCACCTACATGAACCTCTCGGGAAAACCGATTGCCGCACTACTGAAGTTCTTTAATATCGGACCAGAAAATTTAGTCGTCGTCCATGATGAACTCGACATTGATTTCGATGTACTACGCCTGAAACGCGGTGGGGGAGAAGGCGGCCATAACGGCTTGAAATCCACTTCCCAAGCACTCGGAACTAAAGACTATTTACGGGTCCGAGCCGGGATCGGACGCCCACCGGGACGAATGGCGCCAGCAGACTATGTGCTACGGTCATTTTCAACCACAGAACGGCAGACGCTGGCATTCCACATTGATCGTGCCGCCGATGCGGTTGAAAGTCTGATCGTCAACGGACTGGCAGCTACCCAGAACCAGTTCCACCAGAACCTCTAGTCGCTCCGGCGGGCTGCTTCACTATGAACACCACCCGCCGGAATACCGCACAACAAGGTTTAATGCTCTTTGAGCCAGGCGCCCAACTTTGTGGTCATACCCGTCAGGAGTTTCCCAACCTGGGGCTCAGCCAGCTGTGCGATCTTCGACCCCATCAACGGGATAGTCGATTTTACCGACCCTTCGATATCCACCACGGTGCCCGAACCGTCCTCGGTTGGATACAATTTGATGGTGGCAGTGCCGGTGGCCTTGGCCAGCGGTACTTTGATGGTGATATTTGCGTCACGCGAACCATCGTCTGCAGCGGCCGACCAGGCTTCAGCCTGTTCAATGTTGACCCGGCCTTTCACAAAACGTTGCACAGCCGAAGGCAAACGATCAGCGATCTGTTCACCTTCAACACTGCGGTGAATGGTAACCGCAACGGTATCCTCGGGAGCAGGCTCTGACGGGGCGACGCTAAATTGATCGATATTAGCGTTGAGACCATCCGAAACATACACCTGAAAATCTCGGTTAATCAGCCCCTCAAATACTTGTTGAGGAGGATACGAAACGGTCGTAGATTCTTTGAAAGCCATAGGTTCACTCTCTGCTGCTCGCTAACAGGGGATAGAAGGCAAGTGTAGACGATGTAGGCACCAAAGCAGTTATGCTGGAGGGTGCGCCGGTTGTGATTAGTACCAGAATATTGGAAGTTAAATTTTGTCTCAAAACGCTGTGTTATCAGGGCTACGAAACCAGATTGAAGCAGATACTGCCGTAGCGGCACTGCGGACCTCTATCGCACGTACCGAACGTACCGCCGATTTATCGCTCACTTTGCCAGATGGCGCAAGAGAAGCTGTCACAGCAGTGCTGGCCGAATCGCTCAGCAACGCAGATTTTGAAGCCCCCGTGGTCCTGTTGGTCACCGCCACGGCACGCGAGGCTGAAGACCTCGCCCAGGGGCTGGGTGCTTGGATGGATGAGGCCACCGTGGCTCACTTCCCGTCCTGGGAGACGCTGCCGCACGAGCGTCTGTCACCACGTAGCGATACGGTGGGCGAACGCATGGCGGTGCTTCGTAAGTTAGCGCACCCGGGTGGTGATGGTCAGCCTGCTCTGAAGGTACTTACCGCACCGGTCCGTTCAATAGTGCAACCCATTGTCAAAGGTCTCGGCGACCTTGCACCGGTGCTCCTCAAAACTGGGGAGTTCTATGATTTTGACCAAATCGTACATGACCTCGCCAATGCGGCCTATGCGCGCGTCGATATGGTCTCACGACGCGGTGAGTTTGCGGTACGAGGCGGCATCATAGATGTCTTCCCACCCACCGAAGACCATCCATTCCGCATCGATTTCTTCGGAGATGAAGTCGAAGAAATCCGCTACTTTTCCATTGCCGATCAGCGGTCCCTCATTGACACCTCTGCGGACGGCTCCGAGACCCCGCAAATCATGTACGCCCCACCGTGCCGGGAATTATTATTAACCGAATCGGTCCAGCAAAAGGCACGCGAATTACAAACGTCGATGCCCAATGTGTTGGAAATGCTAGAGCCCATGTCCAATGGTGTGGCCGTGGAAGGGATGGAATCTCTGGCACCGTTGGTGACAGAAATGCAATCCTTCCTAGACGTATTGCCCACCGGGTCTGTGACCATCATGGTCGAACCAGAAAAAGTCCGCAGCCGTGTGCACGACCTCCTAGAAACAAATGAAGAATTCTTAGAGGCAGCCTGGGCCGCAGCGGGTGAAGGTCTAGCAGCTCCCGTAGAAAATCAACAAGAAGCCGGCGGTTTTGCCACCCTGGGTGATACGCGAACACTGGCCTTAGCCCACGATCAAGGGTGGTGGCAATTTACCTCCTTTGAGATGGACGACACATTCGACACCACCGCACTGCGCACCGGATTCAGTGCCCCGGCACAATTCACCGGAGACGTGCCAGCCATGCTGGAACACGTGGGCAATCGCATTAAAGACAAATGGTCAATTGCAGTGGCTACCAATGGTCCTGGCCCAGGACGACGGCTGGTAGAACTCTTCGTTGAACGTGGGTACAACGCCAGCCTGGTGGACACCGTGCACGAACCACAGCCCGGGCATATTCAAATCGTAGTGGCCTCGCTGGGTGCAGGATTCGCGTGGCACGACCAACGGTTGGCTGTGGTAACCGAATACGATCTATTCGGTCGTCAAGCCGCCGGAACACAACGGGGCGAAAGACGTTCACTGGCCCGGAAACGCCGCAACGCAGTTGACCCGTTGGCACTGGAAGAAGGCGACTTCGTCGTCCACAACCAACACGGTATTGCTAAATTCGTTGAACTTCAGCGGCGCAAAGTGGCTGGGGCACGTTCGACAGCCGGTGAAGAAGGCTACCGAGAATATTTAGTGCTGGAATTTGCGCCGTCTAAACGCGGAGGAGCAGGAGACCGGCTCTTTGTTCCCACCGATCAACTGGACCAAGTTAGCCAGTACGTGGGTGGCGACATGCCGACACTGTCAAAAATGGGTGGTTCCGACTGGGCCCAAACAAAATCGAAAGCCCGGCGCGCCACCCGTGAAATCGCCAAAGAACTCATCCAACTATATTCGGCACGCATGGCAACCTCCGGCCACGCGTTCGCCGCCGATACACCCTGGCAGACAGAGCTGGAAGAAGCCTTCCCACATATTGAAACACCAGACCAGCTGACCACGGTGGAAGAAGTAAAACAAGACATGGAAGCCGAAGTCCCCATGGACCGGCTGGTTGCCGGAGACGTGGGCTTTGGTAAAACCGAGGTGGCCGTGCGTGCCGCATTCAAGGCGATTCAGGACGGCAAACAGGTGGCCCTGTTAGTGCCCACCACCCTGTTGGCACGCCAGCACAATGAAACGTTTACCGAACGTTTTGCCGGGTTCCCGATGACCGTGCGAGCTCTATCGCGCTTCCAAAAAACTAAAGAATCACGGGAAGTGCTGAACGGCCTGGCGGATGGCAGCGTGGATATGGTCATCGGTACCCACCGTTTGTTATCCGATGAAGTGCACTTCAAAGATCTCGGGCTCGTTGTGGTTGACGAAGAACAGCGTTTTGGTGTGGAGCATAAAGAAAAGCTCAAACAAATGCGCACCAATGTTGACGTATTAGCCATGACAGCAACACCGATCCCTCGAACCCTAGAAATGTCCATGACGGGCATTCGTGAAACCTCCACCTTGGCGACACCACCAGAACAGCGCCATCCAGTACTCACCTATGTGGGCCCGTATACGGATAAACAAATCACGGCGGCTATTCGACGTGAACTGATGCGTGAAGGCCAAGTCTTCTACGTTCACAACCGGGTCAACAGCATCAACAAAGTGGCAGCACGGATTCAAGAACTCATGCCGGAGGCTCGGGTGGCCGTCGCGCATGGCAGGATGTCTGAATCCACGCTGGAACAGATCATGGTGGATTTCTGGGAAAAAGAATACGACGTTTTGGTTTCCACCACCATTATCGAAACCGGCCTAGATATTGCCAACGCCAATACGCTGATTATTGAAGATGCCCATCGCTACGGTCTGTCACAGTTACACCAGCTGCGCGGCCGTGTGGGCCGCGGACGCGACAGAGCCTACGCCTATTTCCTCTACGACGCGGGCAAACCGCTCAATGAAACAGCTATGGAACGACTCAAAGCCGTGGCGACCCATAACGAACTCGGTTCCGGACTGCAGCTAGCCCAAAAGGACCTTGAAATTCGTGGCGCCGGAAACCTGCTGGGCGGCGAACAATCCGGACACATCGCCGGTGTCGGTTTTGACCTGTATATTCGCATGGTCGGTGAAGCCGTCGCAGATTTCAAAGGCGAGGAAGACACCTCACCACAGGAAGTCAAAGTCGAACTGCCCGTCAACGCACACCTGCCACACGATTACATCCCGGGCGAGCGGTTGCGTTTGGAAGCCTATCGCAACCTGGCCCAAGCAGCAGACGCCGAGGCAGTCCAGGCTGTGGTGGAAGAACTCAAGGACCGGTACGGGGAGCTGCCAGATGCTGCAGAAAACCTGGTGGCCGTGGCCAATTTCCGAAATACTGCTCGCGAGTACGGGATCTATGAAGTCATGCTGATGGGCAAAAACATCAAATTTGGCCCGATTGAAGAGCTGGCCGATTCTCGCGCGATGCGCTTGAAACGGATGTACCCGGGTGCGACCTATCGTGCCCCGCTCAAAGCATTGATGGTGCCCAGACCCAAAACCCAAGCCGTCACTGGTAAAGACCTCGTGGACGCGGAACTACTCGATTGGGCCGGCGCATTTATCGCCAATATTTTCGGTGAAAACTGACCGGACCAGCTATGAGCGTTTTCGAAAAAGACGGGGCTCTTGTGGTGCCCCAGAAAGCAATCGTGCCGCGCCCGTGGTATTGATCAGTAGCCCCACAGCAAATGATACGACCAGCGCAGCAACAACACGGAGCCAAAACTGCTCGATGGAATCCTCACCGTACCCGTGCTGATGCATCCACACCAGCACGAGACCGTGGCTAAACACCACGACGGTACCGGTCCGGACCAAGCGTGAGACACCGGCCTTGGTGACGGGGAACCGATGCAATAAATCATTGACCCACGTGGCAAACAACAAAATAAATCCGGCTGTCACAGTAATCGCAATCAACGGGGTCAAAATGACCGTGCCAAAATCACCGGTTTGAATGTAGTGGGCGCGCACGTCGGTGAAGTAGGTAACCAGCAAGGCGCCAAACACCAGCATCAGACCGATTGCCGCTAGGATATGGGAAGAATATTTGCGCACTATGGGCATGAGCAATGTGCGCAACAGTTCTCCCACTAACAGATAGAACAGCACCGGCCATGCCAACCCCAAACGCAGTGGAGTATCGACCAGTGGATGAATTTCAACAATTCCCTCGGACACCAACCGAGAACAAAAATACGATGTCGCTACGCCGGCGATCGCCACAATCCATGCCACTGCGGGCGCAAAACATTCTAAGAACCGACGCAGTAGCGTTGCCCCGGCCAAGGTTGTGATGAACCAGGCGGCCATCCAGAAAATCGACTGCTCAGATCCGCCAGACCAGCCGGATTGTAAATGCTCTAAGATGACCTCGTCTTGTCCCCACGTCACCAGAATGAGCCAGACGGAGATAACCACCGACCATGCGAGATAGGGGATTAATAATGTGTCCCAGCGTCGGGTGAACTCTGTTGCGAGACTACGCCCCGGAGTAAAAAAGAATCCGGAGAGCATAAAGAACAGGGGCATCCGCCAGATGGTCAGCAGTTCGGCGTTCGGGAAGGCTCCTGCGTGGCCAACAACAACCATCATGATCGAAAAAACGCGAAGCAAATCGATCCCAATGTTGCGTGGTAAACGTGTGATGGCCATAAATCCGTTTCAACAGTTAGGCAGCGATGGTCAACCGGAGTGGACGCTCCTGAGGTACTCCAGAGAGAACTCGTGCCGCCGGTGTCATGTTAATGATCAGCCCAACGGCAAAAGCTGCGATCAGTGTCGTCCCAAACCTTACTAATAAATCCGTGGTTGAGCTGGAACCAAAACCGATATGATGCATAAAGAGCAAGATCAGCCCGTGAAACAGCACCACAGTAGAGCCCGTCCGACTTAACCGTTGAATGAATCTGCCAGCCATACTCCATTGCTGCAGGACCTTATTCACGCCGGTGGCACCCAGCATGATGAACCCGATGGATACGGTGGTTGCAATCGCTGGAGTAATGACCGGCCAACCGAAGAGACCCGCATGAATGTAATGCGCCGGAACACTAAAGTGATGCGCCAATATTAAGGGTGCGATAATAAGCACCGCACCGATGGAACTTGCGCGTGCAACGGACAGCTCTTGGACCGCCGGCATGATGCGAGAACGGATTTCTTGTCCGACCAGTAAATAGAAGATCACCGGCAGGCTGATCCCCACCCGCAACGGAAGTTCGGCAAAAGGATGGCCGTCTAATATATCGGCGCGATCCAGATAGACAAAAATCCTGGACAGGATAATACTTCCAATGGCCACGAACCATGCCACCGACCGATGAAATCGTTCCAGATATCGCAGCGTCACGGCCGATATCGCTAAGGTCAACAGGAACCACGACGACATCCAGAAAATTGAGCGTCCAGTACCACCTCGCCAGCCAGTATGAAGGTGGTGCAACATTTCCGTTGGTTCTGTCCATTTGACGACGATGACCACCAACGTGATGACCATCGACCAAACCAAGTAGGGAATGATGAGAGTCTCCCACCGTCGGGCGAGCTCGAAACGTAACGAGCGTCCATATGGAACGAGGAAAAACCCGGACAGGATGAAGAATAAGGGCATCCGCCACATGGACAGCAGAGCCGAGCCGTCGAAGGAGCCTGAATGCCCCAGGATGACCATCGCAATGGAAAATACGCGCAGCGCGTCGATACCAACATTACGTTGTGGAGTTTTCATAGGGGAGAGGGTGCAAACACAACAGCAGCACCCGGGGCAACAGGCCCCGGGTGCTGCTAAACGGTGATGTGCGGAAGCGTTTTAGAGATTGGGTGAATTGTGTTCGTGCGCCGGATCCGTCACGAAATCATGATCGATAGTATTTGACCGGCCGATGAGCTGTTTGGGAATAAAGTATGCAATCGATCCCAGTATGATGAGGCCGCCCATTGGGATCCAGACCGCTTCAAAAGCCAGGAAATTAACCATGTAGAGACCCGCAAGGAACAGTACCAATGCAACCGCGTACACGATCCAGTTGCCAGCAGTGTTTCCTTCACCGGAGAAGTTTGCCGGTTTACCGTCACGAATCAAGGGGACACCTCGTTCTTTCAGAAGTTTACTGTCGCCAGCATAGCCTGGACGACGATGCGATGATGTGTTGTTAACTAAGAATAGCGTAAGTTGAGCTCGCACCCAGCCGGGTTGCGCCGGCCTTGAGCATTTCAAGAGCGTCTTGGCGAGTTCTGATTCCACCAGACGCTTTGACCCCCAGACTGTTTCCCACGGTATTTCGCAGCAGCGTAACATCTTCAATGGTCGCCCCACCCGGACCAAAACCGGTTGAGGTCTTCACAAAATCTGCTCCGGCTTCTACCGCGGCTTCGCAGGCCAAGATTTTTGCCTGATCGGTCAGTGCCGCAGTTTCAAGAATCACTTTCACCAGCACATTATGGGTTGTTGCCGCCTGGACCACGGCAGCGATATCGTTGACCAAAACAGCTTTGTCAGCGGCTAAGGCCGCCGACTGATTGATAACCATGTCAATTTCTTCTGCACCGTTGGCGATGGCCTGGGTGGTCTCAAACCCCTTGGTCTCAGGGGTTTGTGCACCAGAGGGGAAACCAATGACGGTGCAAACTTTTACTGGACTGTCCGCAAGCCGCGTAGCGGTTCGCGCAACCCAAATCGGTTGGATGCATACCGAAGCGGCACCAAAGGTGACAGCTTGATCACATGCCGTATCGATGTCAGAGGCGGTTGCGGTGGGGGACAGGAGTGTGTGGTCGATCATGGCTGCGAGTTGTGTGGGATCCAGCTCATCCAACTGGGATGGGGACAGTGGGGTAGTACGGGACACGGTCTCTCCTTATTCAACTTCAATGAGTGTGGCAGCTTCGTTACGTAGGCGATGCAGCGTGGATTGCACGATCGGCAGCGGTGTTCCGGGCGCTGCAGAGACTGATACGTAACACTTCACTTTCGGTTCGGTGCCCGAAGGCCGGATCATCAGGCGTGCGGCCAATGGGTAGTCGGTAGAAAATTCCAACATATTCATGGGGCCGTACTGTTTCGATAGTGCCACATCTTCGTGCTGGTAGTCGATGACGACGACCGGGCTGATCCCGGCCAGCTCGTCGGGCGGGTTGGAACGCAGATCATCCACAAGCAATTGGCCCACGGTGGGAGACGGCACGATAGTTGCTACTTGCTCGGTCAGCGTTGGGCCAAGTTGGTTGGTGAGCTCGGCGAGGTATTGCAGCAGAGTCCTCCCCTCGGTTTTTAGCTGGGCGGCCAGATCGGCGATGATTACGGCAGCGGAAAGTCCGTCCTTGTCGTTGACCAGGTGTGGGGCTACCGCATATCCGAGGGCCTCTTCGTAGCCATAACCCAAGTTCGGAACCCGGCAGATCCATTTGAAACCGGTGGGTGTGGCCTGATGGTGTACTGCACTCCGATTGGCTAGCCGAGCCAACTGCGGTGCTGAAACTACGGAATTCCCAACAGCTAAACCGTGGGCCGCCAGATAGGGCATTAGGTGGGCACCCAACAGTAACCCAAGCTGATCACCGGTTAAGCGCTGCCACTGTCCATTCACGGGCACGGCAACCGCCAAACGATCAGCATCCGGATCGTGTGCAAGAATCAGATCGGTCTCCGGGCGGGACTGTGCCGTGTCGATCGCAAGATCCAGCGCTCCGGGTTCTTCCGGATTGGGAAATGCGACGGTTGGGAACGCTGGATCAGGCGCCTGTTGTTGAGCCACCAGATATGGGCTGGCAAACCCTGCGCTTTCCATTAGCCGGCTAAATGTTTCCGCACCCACCCCGTGAAGTGGCGTGTAGACCGTCTTGAGTGCTGCCCGCCCGGTGTCGGAAGGAGATAGTTCAGTGAGAAAGTCTGCGACGGCTACGACATACTCTTCGATGATCGAATCAGAAATCCATTCCCAACCAGATGTGGCCCGCGATGGTAACTCGGTTGTGGCATTCCAGCGCTGTATATAACCAGCAATGATGTGATCAGTGGGCGCCGTAATCTGTGCATCAGCACCAGCCGCATCATGAGCTTCAACCAGCCTGGTACCCAAATACACTTTATAGCCGTTGTCGGTGGGCGGGTTATGTGATGCCGTAACCATAATGCCCACGTCAGCATGCATACGTTTGAGCGCAAACGCCAGGACCGGGGTCGGCGTCATCGTGGACATCAACCGGACTCGACACCCGGCCGCGGTCAGAACAGCTGCCGACGCGAGCGCAAAGCTTTGTGAACCATGCCGGGCGTCGTACCCAATGACCACGGTGGGCTCGGCAACCCGTTCGAGTGCGAAATCGGCAATGCCAGCGGCTGCTCGTTGAACTACCACCGTGTTCATCCGGGTGGTCCCCGGCCCCAGCGGGGCGCGCAAACCAGCGGTCCCGAAGATCAGATGTCCGGCAAAGCGGGCGGTCAGGACAGCAAGAGCCGTCTCATCACCCAGCTCGGCTGCCTCGATCTCCTCGGTGAGGATGCCAGCGTTGGTTGGATCTAACTGGAGCCAGGTGCGTGCCGTGGCCAAGAGTTCGGAGGTCACTGGATCGCCTGGATAATTTCAGCCAAAAGTTTCGACACTCGAGGCGCCGCCGCGCTACCAGCTGCAATGACCGCGTCATGGGATAACGGCGCATCGGTGACCCCGGCACCAGCATTGGTCACCAGCGATATTCCCAGCACCTCTAATCCTGCGTGGCGGGCCGCAATCGTATCCAGTGCCGTTGACATACCCACCAGGTCGCCGCCGAGTGTTGCGGCCATGGCGACCTCGGCCGGTGTTTCATATTGGGGTCCAGCAAATTGCACGTACACGCCTTCGGTCAGACTGGGATCGACTCGACGAGCCACATCACGTAAACGTTGTGCGTATGCGTCGGTCATATCAACAAACGCCGGCCCGACCAGCGGGGTAGCGCCGGTCAGATTGATGTGATCAGCAATCAGCACCGGAGTCCCCGGCAATACCGCCGGATCCAAGCCACCACAACCATTGGTCAGTACCACGGTGGACGCGCCACTCGCAGCAATCGTGCGAACCACATGCGCAACGGCCTGCGCATCACGGTTGGTATAAAAATGCGTGCGTGAACCAAAAACCAGGGCCTTTCGGCCGTTTGCAAGCAATACTGAGGTCACCTTTTGCACGTGACCAGCGACCCCATCACCCGCCAGACCGGGGATTTCGCTAAAGGAAACCTCCCCGAGGATCTCACCCAGTGCATCAATCGTGTGAGCCCAGCCAGAACCCAACACCACGCCAATGTCATGGTGCGAGCTGCCAAGCCGCTGAGCTAAGACTCCTGCGGCCTGCCGTGCCAGCTCAAAACCGGGATGGTCACCAACGAGATACTCTGTTTTATGTTTCACAGCCACCACTGTATCGCCGTCCCAGACCAAATCCAACGCAATACAAGCCCGATTGGCGTAGTGATTGTGCATTTCGAATTGAAACAGACCACAATAGACACGTGAGCACTTTTGAAATTGTCCCTCGTCCGTCCATCACGATCATTGGCGGTGGCCCCGGTGGTTATGAAGCCGCCCTTGTCGCATCCAAATTTGGTGCCGACGTCACCCTGATAGAACGCAACGGCATCGGCGGTTCAGCAGTGTTAACCGATGTTGTCCCGTCAAAAACACTGATCGCTGCGGCCGATTCTCGCAGACGTGTCCTCAACGCCCCCAGCCTCGGATTAGAATTTGATGCACAGTCGGTCCGGTCAAATATGGGTAACATCGACCGTCGACTGTTGCGTCTGGCCGCCGAGCAGTCCGAAGATATCCGCCGTGGTTTGCAGACCAGCGGTGTGCGGATCATCATCGGTGAAGCGACATTCCTAGAACGCAACGTCGTTGAAGTCACCACCATGGATGGCAACGTCGAAGAAGTGACCTCCGATGCAGTGCTGATCGCCACGGGCGCATCACCCCGGGAGCTGGATACGGCAAAGCCCGACGGGGAACGCATCTTCAACTGGAAACAGCTGTACTCCATGGACGATCTGCCCGAACACATGGTGGTGGTCGGCTCAGGTGTCACCGGCGCCGAGTTTGCCTCCGCCTACCAGCTGCTGGGCTCGAACGTAACCCTGGTGTCCTCCCGAGAGACCTTGCTGCCTGGAGAAGACCCGGATGCAGCACAAGTGCTCGAAGAGGTCTTCGCAGAAAACGGTGTGAACGTCATCTCCCGGACCCGCGCGGAATCCGTCACGCGCATTAAGGACGGCGTGCGCGTTGAGCTCTCCTCCGGCGGCTACGTTGAAGGCACCCACTGCCTGCTGGCGGTAGGGGGCATCCCCAACACCAGTAATCTTGGCCTGGAAGACATCGGTGTCGAAGTGGCAGCTTCCGGACACATTAAGATTGATGCGGTCTCACGCACCTCGGTGCCGGGCATTTATGCGGCCGGCGACTGCACCGGACGACTAGCGCTCGCCTCGGTGGCCGCCATGCAGGGACGCATCGCGGTCAACCACCTGTTGGGCGACGTCGTCAGTCCGTTCTCGCGCAACCAGGTGGCCTCAAATATCTTCACCTCCCCAGAAATTGCCACCGTGGGGCTCACCGCCGAAATGATTTCAACCGGCGAATACCAAGTGGACGAGCATGTAATCCCCATGGCGTCCAACCCACGCGCCAAGATGATGAACGTGGAAGAAGGCTTCGTCAAAATCTTTGCCCGCCGCGGCTCTGGCCACGTGGTCGGGGGAGTCATTGTGGCACCGCGAGCCTCCGACCTGATCTACCCGCTGGCATTGGCCGTCTCGCAGAAACTGCACGTGGACGATCTGGCACAAACCTTCACCATCTACCCATCCCTGTCAGGCACCGTGGCCGAAGTTGCCCGTCAACTGCATCGCAGAGAAAAGTTTTAGCCGCCCAGCGCTTCCGAATCACCGGGTAGGCCAGCCCGATTGCGGTGTTCTGGACTACACTTAAACTGTGCGGTAGCAGCGTGTGATAGTTTTGCGAGCACTCAGGGTCATTAGCCCGAAGACCGTAGGGAGATACTGTGACGGATAAGATTTTGTGGCAGCCAAGTCCTGAGGAAATTCAGGCGACGGCGATGTATCAGTTCATGCAAGACATGAACGCCAAATACGATCTGGCGATGGAAACCTATCTGGACCTGTGGGCCTGGTCGGTTGACGAACTGGAACAATTTTGGTCCGAGATCTGGGACTACTTTGATGTGCTCGGCGAGAAACCCACCGGACCAGTGCTGCAAGGCCAGATGCCTGATGCGGTGTGGGCTCAAGGGGCCAAGGTCAATTATGCCGAAAACATTTTGCGTCACGCCCACACCATGGCCGATGATGAAGCGATCGTGGGACTGGATGAATCGCTCCGTCGCACGGCACTGACCTGGAAACAACTGAACGAACAAGTCGGGGCCTTCGCGCACCACCTGCGGACTATCGGAATCAAACCAGGCGATGTAGTTGCCGCAGCGATCCCCAATATCCCCCAGGCTATTGTCGCGCTACTGGGTTGTGCCGCGGTGGGTGCGATCTGGTCTGTGGTCAACGTCGACTTTGGTGTGGCCGGCATCGTCACCCGGTTTCAACAACTGAACCCAAAAGTTCTGCTGACGATCGACGGGCTAGAACTGGGTGGCACCATCCGAGATCAAACCGGCGACCTGGATGCGTTACTCAAACAGCTTGACACCGTCACCCATCACATCCTGATAGAAAACACCTATCCCGGGGCAGCCGACCAGGTGGCCCAGATCGTGGCAGCGCACGAAGTTGAGACCGCCAATTTTGATGCCATCGTGGCCCAGGGACGCCAACCAGAATTTACTGCCGTGGATTTCTCGCACCCGCTGTGGGTGCTGTACTCTTCAGGCACCACAGGCACCCCGAAAGGCATTGTCCAAAGCCAAGGTGGCACCGTGTTAGAAATCGCCAAGTCCTTCGGTCTGCACTATCGTGTGCCCCGTGGCGCAGCCGTCTATATTTCTACGTCCACCACCTGGATGTTGTGGAATATGCAGGTCGGTGTACTGATTACCGGTGCAAAAGCCGTGACCTATTCCGGGGGCGTATTCGCTGGGGGACCGGGCCGCCAGTTCGAGATCCTCGCCACCGAACGGGTTGCCATGTACGGCTGTGGGGCAGCGATCCTCACCGGGGTGCAAGAGTCCGGGCTGATCCCCAGCGACGACTACGACTTATCGCACCTCACCGATATCCTGGTGTCCGCCTCTCCATTACCCGCACGCACTTGGACCTGGGTATATGATGCCATCAGTCCCAACGTCCGGCTCCGGTCCGATTCCGGCGGAACCGATGTGTGCTCGGTCTTTGTGGGTTCCAATCCGATGGACCCGGTGCGGGTCAATGAACTCATGGGACCATCACTTGGGGTGGCCGCGGATGTCTATAATGACGACGGGGAATCGGTGACCGAACAGGTCGGCGAGTTGGTGATTACCAAGCCCATGCCCACCATGCCGCTATATTTTTGGAACGATCCAGAGGGCACCCGCTACCGTGACGCCTACTTCAGCCAAGACCCGCACATCTGGTACCACGGAGACTTTGCGACGCAAACGAACCGGCAATCATTTGTAATCCACGGCCGATCAGATGCGACCCTGAACCGTGGTGGGGTGCGCATGGGATCCAGTGACCTCTACCAGGTGGTTGACGCACTGGATGAAGTGGTTGCATCCATGGTCATTGGTGCGGAACTGGACGACGGCGGCTACTACATGCCACTATTTGTTGTCCCTGCCGGAGACGCGAATCCGGACACGCTGAAAGACCAAGTAATCGAAACCATCCGGACGGAACTGTCTCCGCGATATGTCCCAGATGACATCATTATTGCGCCCGGGGTGCCCATGACGAAAACCGGCAAACTCATGGAAGTGCCGATTAAACGCGTCCTGCAGGGCATGGCACCACAGAAGGTTGCCAAAGAGACCGCTGCCGAGCCGGACGTGTTGCAGTGGTATCTCGACTACGCCCAGGACTACACCAGCCAGTAGTGGGCCGAGCCGTGGTACAAAGAAGTGCCCGGGCATGTTGCCCGGGCGCTGTTCAAGTATCACATTGGTTTATCGAGTGCGTGAAACTTCATCGTGTTCGAAGTTCGACAACGAACGATATTTCGTTTCCGGGCTCAGTGCCAAGAAAATAAAGGTCACGACTGCGGCACTAGCTAAGTAGTACCCAACATAGGAGACATCGAAGGCTCCCATTAACCAGGTCGCAATGAACGGCGTCAGCGCCGCCCCCAGGATTGACGAGACGTTGTAGGCGATGCCGGAACCGGTGTACCGGGTTTCGGTGGGGAACAGTTCAGGCAGAATCGCGGACATCGGCCCGAACGTCAAGCCCATCAGAGCCATGCCGACAATCATAAACAGCATCATGCGTGTGTCGTTCATGGTGCCATCAGCATCGATGATGACGTCAGCGTTGAGCCACCAACCAAAGAGACAGCCGAAGACCACCAGCAGTCCGGTGATGACTAGCAACGTGGGCTTCCGACCAAATTTATCGGCAAGAATGCCAGCTACCGGGATGAACGCGGCAAAGAACACAATCGAGATGAGTTGGATCACCAGGAAGTCGTTATAGGAGGTACCCAACCCACCGGCTTGTGGTGAACCAATGGCGTAGGACAGGATCCAGGTGGTCATCAGATAGAACAACACATAGGTTGCATACATGATGAAGGTACCCAGGATCAGTTCCCACCAGTTTTTGGTGAAGACATCTTTGAGCGGTGCTTTGACCCGTTCGTCTTGTGCAATGGCACGTTTGAAGACCGGAGTTTCCTCGAGCGAGACCCGCACCCACAGGCCGATCACAACCATCACGATGGACGCCAGGAACGGCACACGCCAGACCCAGTCGATGAACACGTGGTCGGGGTCTTGGGCTGCAGAATTATAATTGAACGCTAAGGTCAGGATGAGGAAGAACCCATTGGCCAGCAGGAACCCGAATGGCGCACCCAGTTGGGGCCACATGGCGGCGGTGGCGCGCTTGCCAGGTTTGGCGGTTTCGGTGACCAACAGTGCGGCACCAGACCACTCTCCGCCCAGTCCAAGTCCCTGACAGAAACGCAGAATGGTCAACATCGCAGGAGCCCACAGGCCGATCTGGAAGTAGGTCGGCAGCAGGCCAATGATGAAGGTTGCAATACCCATGGTCAACAGCGCCCCGATGAGCGTGACCTTACGACCCAGGCGGTCGCCCATGTGGCCGAAAATGATGGACCCGAGCGGACGGGCAACAAAGGCGGCACCAAATGTGGCCATGGAAGCCAACAGCGCGGTTTGGTCGTCGGCTCCGGGGAAGAAAATCAGCGGGAAGACCGATACTGCCGCCGTGGCATAAATATAGAAATCATAGAATTCGATGGTGGTGCCGACAATTGCGGCCATGATGATTTTCCACCGGGGGACACCCAGGTCAGCATCATGCACACCATGCGAAGTCTCTGCGGATTGCGTTGACATCAAAAAGTACTTTCGTTGGGTTCTGAGGATAACGCAGGTGGGCCCAAAATTACGGCCTTGACGCCACGTCTAAAACCACCTCAGTGTATAGCTGCGGTGGAAGAGTCCGGAGTAATCCTACGGACTGTTACCCCTCAATTGTGGCAAGCGCGGCACCGGCGTTGACCGTTGCACCCGGCTCTGCGGTGAGCTCGGTCACCTTGCCAGCCTTGTGAGCGGTAATGGGCTGTTCCATTTTCATGGCTTCCAGTACCAATATCAGGTCGCCTTCGGAGACCTCGTCACCGATGGCAACACCAAGTTTGACGATGGTGCCTTGCATGGGTGAAGTCACGGCGTCACCAGAGGCGCCGGCTGCAGCTGCTCCGGCGGCTCCAGTAGCACGACGGGACGGGCGGCGACGTTGTGGCTTGGCGTCCACAGCGGCAATGCCGGCCAGTGAGTCAGGCAGGGTCACTTCAACACGCTTACCGTTGACCTCAACGGTCACCACGCGGCGTTCCTCATCCTCTTCTGGATTCATCTCAGCGGTAACGCTTTGCGGTTGCAACTCATTAATAAAGTCGGTTTCAATCCAACGGGTGTGGACCGTGAAAGGACCCTCGGCAGGAATCTTTTGGGTTGGCTGATCTAGTTCGGGCGCAAAGTTGGGGTCTTGGATGACGGTGCGGTGGAAAGGCAGCACCGTGGCCAAACCAGCAATGCGCATTTCGGTCAGGGCGCGGTGTGAGCGCTGCAGGGCCTCTTTACGGTCTTTCCCAGTGACGATGAGTTTTGCAACCATCGAGTCGAAAGCACCTGAAATGGTTTCGCCTGCTTCAACACCGGTGTCAATACGCACGCCGGGCCCACCGGGCAGCCGCATTTTGGTGATCGTGCCGGGGGCAGGCATAAAGTTTTGGCCCGGATCTTCCGCCGTGATGCGGAATTCAAAGGAGTGGCCTTCAACCTTCGGGTGGTCATACCCCAGCAGCTCACCGCGGGCGATGCGGAACTGCTCCCGCACCAGATCGATACCGGTGACTTCTTCACTCACGGTGTGTTCGACTTGCAAGCGCGTGTTGACTTCCAGGAATGATACGGTGCCGTCCTGGCCAATCAAAAACTCACAGGTGCCCGCGCCAACATAGCCGGCTTCTTGGAGTAGTGCGACAGACGCATCATAGAGTTGTTGTTCCTGATCCGGGCTTAAGTATGGGGCCGGGGCTTCTTCAACCAACTTCTGATTACGCCGCTGCAGTGAGCAGTCGCGTGTGGAGATCACGACCACGTTGCCGTCTTGATCCGCGAGGCACTGGGTCTCTAGGTGGCGTGGCGCATCTAAAAAGCGTTCTACGAAGCATTCGCCGCGACCAAATGCGGCGGTCGCCTCTCGGACGGCGGATTCATACGCGTCAGGAATTTCAGAACGTTGGCGTACCACTTTAATGCCTCGGCCACCGCCACCGTGGGCGGCTTTAATCGCTAGTGGTAGGCCGTATTCATCGGCGAAGTCCACAACTTCTTGAGCGGATTTCACCGGATCGGCAGTACCCGGTGCTAGGGGCGCGCCAACCTTGTGCGCAATATGGCGTGCCGCGACTTTATCCCCCAACGCATGAATCGCGGCAGGTGGTGGTCCGATCCACACGATGCCCGCATCGATCACCGCTTGGGCGAATTCGGCGTTTTCCGCTAGGAAACCGTATCCGGGGTGAATAGCATCGGCGCCAGAATCTTGGGCGGCTTTGAGTACCTTATCTACAGCCAGGTAGGTATCCGCAACGGTCTCGCCATTGAGAGCGAAGGCGTGATCAGCGAGGCGCACATGCATGGCATCCCGGTCAGGATTGGCGTAGATCGCTACGGCTTCTAGTCCTTCATCTTGAGCGGCACGAATGATACGGACCGCGATTTCACCCCGGTTAGCGATCAAGACCTTCGAGAACGATCGGTAGATCATCGGGGATGACGCACTGGTCATGGACATAGAAAACAATTCTCCTTGGTTGGAACGCTCCGTAGAACTGGCATACGACGAACGTATTCTATCGATGCTATCTAATGCAGCTTAGGACGAATACGTGGGAACCATACAGAATGACGCACCGTGTGAGCCAAAAAGGCGTACATTGTTGTAGGAAACCTACAAAAGTGTGGCCTATTCGTGCGCGGTCCACAGCTTTGTTAGCGATACTCCGAGCTGGTCGAGGAGTTCTCGAACTGCCCGAAGTGACAAACCCAACACTGCGTTCGGGTCACCCTGCACCCCAGCGATCATCGTTGCGCCATGGCCTTCTAACGTGAACCCGCCGGCAACAAACAGCGGTTCACCAGTGGCCACATAATCGTCGATGACGCTATCACTCACATTGGCAAAGGTGACGGCCGCGCTCACGGTTTGCTGGAGTACACGCTGTTTCTTGCCACCGAGTACCGCAATGACACAGTGGCCGCTGTGTAACATCCCGGTTTTATTTCGTTGGCGTCGCCACCGCTGTTGCGCCACGTCGGGTCGCAGGGGTTTTCCATAGGCGCGGCCCTCAAATTCAAACACCGAATCGGCGGCCAAGACATAGGTGGCTTCCGACGTCCCATGCTGAGCAATAAGCATATCCGCAACCGCGTGGGCTTTGGCTGTAGCGAGCGCTTGGGCCTGCGCCCGAGGCTCGGAAATCTGTGCTGCAAAAGCCGCTTCGTCAATGTCAGCGGGCGATTGGGTAAAGGGAATCCCTGCCCGACGGAGAATATCCGCCCGGGCCGCGGAGGCTGAGCCGAGTACAATATTGACGCTCATCGCAGTGCCCTTTCTAATGTGTCCAAACCCATGGAACCAAGCGCCAGGGCACGAGTATGAAAAGTCTTCAAATCAAAATCAGAACGTGATTCGTGATCCGCGAGAATATTTTGCCAGATCCGTTTGCCAACCGCATAGCTAGGCGCCTGACCGGGCCAGCCAAGATAACGGGTAAATTCGAAATCCAAAACTCCAGGAGATTCACTAAAGTTCGCCTTCAGGAACTCGAACCCGGTCTCAACATCCCACTCGTTGCCACCCCATTGTGCGGGCGCCTTAAAGCCGCAGTGCACGCCAATGTCGAACACCACGCGAGCAGCGCGCATCCGCTGAGCATCTAGCATGCCCAGATAGTCTCCCGGGTCGTCGAGATAGCCGAGCTCTTTCATCAGATCTTCGGCGTATAGCGCCCAGCCCTCCCCGTGGCCTGAGACCCACAACCAGTGACGACGCCACGTGTTCAGCTGTTCGGCGTTGAGCATGGTTGTGGCGACCTGGAGGTGATGTCCCGGAACCCCTTCATGAAATACCGTGGTCGTTTGTTGCCACGTTGTAAAAATATCTTCGCCTTCGGGTACCGACCACCACATCCGCCCCGGACGCGAGAAGTCTTCCGATGGGCCAGTATAATAAATGCCGCCATCCTGGGTTGGCGCAATCATGGCTTCCACAGAGTCCATCGGAGCCGGAATATGAAAATGTCGCTTCATGTTGTTGACAGTGCGATCTGATAGCGCTTGCATCCAGCGGCGCAACGCCTCCGTACCATGGAGCTGACGTGCCGGGTCCGCGGATAATAGCTGGCGGGCTTCAGGAATACTGCTACCGGGACGGATACCATCGGCTACCCGCTGCTGTTCACGCGTAATGCGTTCAAGCTCTTCCAAACCCCAATGGTACGTTTCGGCCAGGTCAACGGTGGCACCTAAGAATTCCCGGGAAGCCAGCTGATAATACTCTTGTCCGACGGCGTCTTCCTCACGAGCTTGCCCGTATAAGTCGTCCGCCAAATAGGTGGCAAATTCTTGATAAGCGTGGCTTGCCACCGTTGCACTGTGCTGCAGGTCTGCTTGCAGCGATGCTGGTATTCCAGATGCTTGTGCGATGAGATCGGCGAAGAATCCTCCGGCGGCGGCTTTGGACTGCCCTATGCAAGCATCAACCTGACGCCTGGCGGGGACGATCCCGGTCTTGGCAGCAGCAGCCAAACGGCCGCGGTAGCCGACGAGCGCGGTCTGTACTTTTGACAGCCGGACAGCAATGTTGCGCCAGTCCTCGGGCGTAGCGGTTGGCATGAGATCAAAGACAGCGCGAATGTCCTGGACCGGGGAGGCAATATTATTGAGCTCGACCACCCCGGTGGCATGGAGTTGACGGTTGACGGTCAGGCGTTCAGTAAGCGCATCTCGGGTCACATGATCCTGTGAGTTTTCGACGGCGAGATCGTCGAGTTTGGACAGCACGTTGGCTTGTAATTCGTCAAGAGCAGCTGCGCCATCTGCAGAGTAATCCGGCATTTGATCCGCATAACCCGCCAGTCCGATTTCGGAAGCAGCAATAGGATTCAGGTCCGCAAGACTCGCCGCATACTCATCGGCCAGCGCATCGATTGGTGTTTTCGGCATGGTCCTTATCCTAGTCCCGCAAGCACATTTCAACGCGATTCTAGGGTGCTGTGTGCAGCATAGAAACAAGTTTCCGCTAGTAAAAGCGGTCTGACCTGATAGAATGTGCCCTACATCACTTCACTCAAGGGTTGGGAACGTACCGTTGGAACGTTTCTAGAGGAGCGCATAATGACGACTGAGGAAAATCACACACCACTCGTCAGAATGTCTGAGGTCAATAAACATTTTGGAAACTTCAAAGCCTTAACCGACATTAACGTCGACATTCCCAAAGGCCAAGTATGTATCGTCGTGGGGCCATCGGGCTCGGGAAAATCTACCCTTTGCCGAACCATCAATCGACTTGAACCGATTGATGATGACGGCGGGTATATCGAAATTGACGGTCACAGGCTGCCGGAGGAAGGCAAAATGCTTGCCGCTCTGCGCGCCGACGTCGGCATGGTCTTTCAATCATTCAACCTCTTTGCACATAAGAACATTCTGGAAAATGTCACCCTCGGTCCCATAAAAGTGCGCAAAGTTCCCAAAAAACAAGCGACCACCGAAGCCATGGAATATCTTGATCGGGTCGGTGTAGGACACCAAGCTAAGAAACTCCCGGCACAGCTATCCGGTGGACAACAGCAGCGGGTGGCCATTGCTCGCGCCTTGGCGATGAAACCAAAAGTACTGCTCTTTGATGAACCAACCTCAGCACTCGATCCAGAAATGGTGCAAGAAGTGTTGGACGTGATGGTCGATCTCGCGGCAGGCGGCATGACCATGGTGGTTGTCACCCACGAGATGGGCTTCGCACGAAAGGCTGGAGATCGACTGCTGTTCATGTCTGAGGGCGCGGTCATCGAAGACACCACGCCGGAACAATTCTTCAATAACCCCCAAACAACCCGAGCGAAAGACTTCCTGTCAAAAATTCTGACCAATGACAACCCATGACAATTCGTTGACGCACTGAAAGGTACACACACCATGAAGACACCTTGGATGAGAATTGCGGCCTTGGGCGCTGCCGGCGCACTGGCACTCTCGGCCTGTTCACCGGGCACCGCAGAAGACTCCGCCGAAGATGACGCTGCCGAAAATGGTGGCGGCGACACCATCACCGTTGGGATCAAATACGACCAGCCGGGTCTGGGCTTCCGGGAAGGAAATAATCCACCCACAGGTTTTGACGTTGACGTTGCCAAAGCCGTCCTCGCTGAGATGGGCTACGAAGAAGACCAAATCGAATGGGCTGAAGCGCCAACACCACAGCGAGAAAACATGCTGGAAAACGGCCAAGTCGATATGATTTTCGCAACCTACTCCATTACCGAGGAACGCGCCGAACGCGTTGACTTCGCTGGCCCATACTTCATGGCCGGCCAGGACATCCTCGTTCGGGTAGATGAGGAAGACATTACCGAGCCAGAAGACCTCAATGGTCGCAACCTGTGTTCAGTCTCCGGCTCAACACCAGCACAAAATGTGCGCGACATTTACGCGGACGATGTCGAACTCATCGAACAAGACGGCTACAGCGAATGCTTGACATTCCTGCAATCCGGTCAGGTTGACGCAGTAACCACCGACGACATTATTCTGGCTGGCCTTGCCGCCGCCGATGAATACGCCGGTGAATTCAAAGTCGTCGGAAACCCATTCTCCGAAGAGCCATACGGGGTGGGGCTCCCAGATGGCGACGTTGAAAACTGTGAAGCCGTCAATGAGGCTATTCAAACCCTCCAAGATGACGGCACCATTGATGAATTGCTCGCAAGCAACACCGAAGGCGTCGACTATGAAGCAAACGCCGAGCTCAACGACAATATCGAGCTCGTCAGTTGTGAATAGCACCGCACGTCCGTTGTGACGGGCCCACACCGTCCCAACATGTCCCTGAAAGATTCGGCACTTGATGATGCACCTGACGGTGCCGAATCTTTTAGGTGATGGTCCCGTAGTTCATTCCGACAGGGCAGGCACGTATGGAAGATATTCTCTATCTCTTTGAGCAATATCCTATTTTTGAAGGGTTTTGGATCAACCTCCAATTGGCGTTCTGGTCCAGTATTGCTGCCTTTACGCTTGGGGTAATCCTTGCACTGTTTCGTATCTCACCGGTACGTTCGCTCAGCTGGCTCAGTGCCACGATCATCAATATTGTACGAAACACTCCACTGACCGTTTTGGTTGTCATGGCAGTGCTGGTGTTCTGGGGTCAACTCCAGATCAGCATGCACTCGGATTTTGACACAAACTTCTTTATTCTGGCAACGATCGCGCTGTCCATATATCACGCACCATTTTTTGCAGAAGCCATCCGCTCTGGAGTGAATACTGTACCTCCAGGCCAAGCCGAAGCGGCTCGTTCCATCGGGCTGGGCTTCTTTCCAGCCGCACGCCTGATCATTATTCCGCAAGCACTGCGCAGTGCCATCACCCCGATCGGCAATACACTGATCGCACTCATAAAAAATACCACGGTGGCTGCCGCAGCCTCAGTGGCCGAAGCCTCTGGGGTCATGCGGACCATGATCGAATTTAACCCGAACTTCATGATTACCATTTTCTTGATCATTGCCATCGGTTTCAGCATCATTGTGATCCCGGTGGGCCTGTTGACAACCTGGTTATCTGAAAAATTGGCGGTGTCTCGATGAGTAACCAATATGTACTATTTGATGCACCTGGACCACGGTCGCGACGAATCACCAGGGTGCTCAATATTGTCGTTGCGCTACTGATCATTGGTTTGCTCGTATGGCTCTACCAGGCTCTGGCGGCCCAAGGCCAAATGCGACCGCACCTGTGGTGGAACGCGATCAACGCCAACGCGTGGGGTAACTATTTGCTGCCCGGGGTGCAATTCACGCTGCAGGCGGCCGCAATTTCCGTCGTCACGTCGGTCGTTTTTGGCTTGCTCTTCGGCTTCCTGCGGCTCGCACCGATACGGATCATCCGTTGGATTTCCATGGTGATCGTAGAATTCTTCCGGGCGGTTCCGGTACTGGTGCTGATGGTGTTCCTACACTTCTTTATCTCCCAATCTCTGTCGGGAGTCATTGACCCGCGCAACGCCGCGTATTACGCCGTGATTGTCGCGTTGACCTTGTACAACGGCGCCGTGATTGCCGAGCTAGTCCGATCTGGTGTCCGATCACTACCATCCGGGCAACGTGAAGCAGCCTTAGCGGTGGGGATGACCACCACCGGCTCCCTTCGCACCGTTGAAGTACCACAAGCCCTGGTTGCGATGCTGCCGTCGTTGGTTTCCCAGTTTGTGATTATCCTCAAAGACTCAGCACTGGGGTACATTATTGGGTTCGCTGAACTCTTGCGCTACTCTCGCCACCTGGGTGCCGGGTATGGCAACATCATGCAAGCCCTGGTGGTTGCCGCCATTATCTTCATCACCATCAACTTCGTAATGGTCTGGCTAGCGCAGTTGTTATCCCGCCGCTTGAGCTCGCGCACCTCCGGTGACGTTGGTGTCGGCATTCCTGGCATGGTCCAAATCGCTGGTGACGCCCCAGCAGAAGACGTCGATATGACTGAAACCAGGGCACAAGCGATTATTCAAAAAGGTGATCGACCGTGACTTATCACAAGATACTGCTCAGAGATGCTGCAGCAGCAACTTCAGTAGCTCTGAGCAGTGTCCAACCTAGTAGCCCCGGGGTGGCGAGTGCCAGCCGGCATGCTCGGCCCAAGTAGACATCACACGATTACGGGTGGAATGATCTACCGGCGGCTCAGCTGCCGGTGGCGTCACCAATTGAGTGTTGACCACCGTGAGGATGGCAGCAGTTTCTTCTTCGGTCAGATCGGTCCCATGAACTTTGATACCGGTGGATTCTGGTGGAAAAGTCATAGTGGAATATTTCCGTGCTTCCGTGCTGGACGAGACTCACGCTTTGCCGCGGTCGCACGCAGCGCACGCACAATGTGCTCGCGAGTCTCAGAGGGCGCGATAACGGCATCAATATAGCCAGAATCCGCGGCCTCATATGGATTCAGTAAGGCGGTTTCGTAATCGTTAATGAGTTCCGTGCGACGTGCTTCAACATCACCACCGGCGTCCTCGACAGCCGCCAGGTCACGTCGATACAAAATATTGACGGCCCCCTGGGCACCCATCACACCGATCTGCGCGGTAGGCCAAGCAACATTAAGATCAGCCCCCAATTTCTTAGAGCCCATCACAATATATGCGCCACCAAATGCTTTGCGGGTGATGACGGTGATCTTTGGCACGGTGGCTTCGGCATACGCGTAAATGAGTTTTGCCCCGCGGCGGATAATCCCGGAATGTTCCTGATCAACACCGGGCAAAAAGCCGGGCACATCGACCAGAGTCACAATCGGGATGCTGAATGCATCACAGAAACGCACAAAACGGGCAGCCTTCTCGGAGGCGGCAATATCCAAAGTGCCGGCCAGCTGCGATGGCTGATTGGCCACCACACCAACGGTGCGGCCTTCTACACGACCAAACCCAACGATGACATTGGGGGCGTAACGCTCCTGTACCTGGAGCAACGCCCCGTCATCGACAATGGTGGCAATAATTTCCAGCATGTCATACGGCTGGTTTGCTGAATCCGGGATGATGGTGTCCAGTCCCAGATCTTGCTCGTTGGTTTCCAGGTCTTGTGGGAACGTAGCGTCTTGGGTGACAAAGTTATGGGCCGGAATATAGTCCAGCAACTCGGATACCCAATCAAAGGCATCTTGCTCGTCTGCGGCCATGTACGCCGCTGTGCCCGAGGTTTCGTTGTGCTGACGTGCACCGCCCAGCGTTTCCATATCCACTTCTTCACCGGTGACTGATTTAATAACATCCGGTCCGGTAATGAACATATGCGAGGTTTTATCCACCATGACCACAAAGTCGGTCAACGCAGGGGAGTAGGCGGCACCACCGGCAGCGGGCCCCATGATGATGGAAATTTGCGGGACGACTCCAGAGGCCATGGCGTTATTGCGGAAAATATCAGCAAACATTGCCAATGAGTCCACGCCCTCTTGAATGCGAGCGCCACCGCCATCGTTGATGGCGATGATGGGGAAGCCGTTGGTGATCGCGAAGTCTTGTGTTTTGACAATTTTTTCGCCATTGACTTTCGACAATGAGCCGCCGAAGACGGTGAAGTCCTGGGCGTAGATAGCAACGTTGCGACCGTCGATGGTGCCGTAGCCGGCGACTACACCGTCGCCTTCCGGATGCCGAGCATCCATGCCAAACGCGGTGGTCCGGTGGGTGCGAAGCTGGTCAAATTCGACGAAGGAACCGTCATCCAGTAATGCTTCGATACGTTCACGGGCGGTTTGTTTTCCCCGGGCGTGTTGGCGGTCGACGGGTCCTTGTCCGGTGGGCAACAACGCTGCTTCACGACGGTGGAAATAGTCTTCGAGCTTGCCAGCCGTAGTGGTGATATCCGGGGTGGTGACCCCCAGCTTTTCACCAGTGTTTTCGGGGTTGGTCAACGGGTCCTCCAGGGTAGAGTATGGCCTGTATCCTGGATAATACTACCGGTTGTTTTAAGTGAAGGTCGTTGTACGTGGCGCAGCAAGAATATCGACGGATCGCATCAGGCGTGTATTGGATCGATGAAACTGCTTCAACCCAAGATCTTGCCGTCGATTCTGAACACGTGCTCCGCCACGGAGACGTCATTGCCACGGACAATCAAACAGCCGGCAGGGGCAGACTGGATCGTCGCTGGCAGACTCCGGCCGGTACCGCGGCGGCCATGTCAGTAGTGCTGCGTCCGACTGTGGCCACCGAGCTGATGGGGATGATGACCCTGGTGGTCGCGGATGGTCTCGTACGGTGGTTCCGTGAGTTGGGAGTTGCTGCGACGGTGAAGTGGCCAAATGACGTGTTGGGGCCGGACAATAAAAAACTGTGCGGTATTTTGGCGCAGTGGCTTCCAGAAACCCAAGCGGTTGTTATTGGTGTGGGCACAAACCTGCAGTTCTTAACACCGCCTCGCTTGGAACGCGCTGGGGCGTTAGCTGACTACGGGGTACAGCTGGCCGCCCAAGATTTTGTGCTCGCAGCACGCCAGCGCATATTGGATGCGGTCGAGTCATTTGTGGCCAGCCCGCAGGTGGAAGCATTGGAACCCACGATGGGTACGATTGGCCAACGGGTCAAAGCAATCATGCCAAACGGAAAAGATGTCTTCGGAACCGCCGTCGGGCTGGGTTCGACGGGTAGCCTATTAATACAAGGCGAAACGATTCAAGAAATTTTCGCGGCAGATATTGTACATTTACGTCCGGCATGAAACGTTAAGACGAGACGTCAAGGAGGGCCATGCGTTCACATTATGTGACCGGTGAACACTTATTGGTGCGCACCCGAGCGCACCCATCGGTGCTTCTCAGGCCCGCCTGGAACCTCATTTTTTGGGCTGGTGCCGCAGGCTTCTTATCCGGTGCGCTGTCCAGTTATGCACTGCCTGAGTTTCTGCAGTCTTCGTCGGCAACGCTGACGACCATTGGTCTGGGGCTGCTGGCTATCGGCGTGTTTCTGACCGTGGTCCGACCCGTTTGGCAGTGGCTGGTCTCACGCTATGAAATCACAACGCATCGGGTGGCGCATAAGCTTGGTGCGGTTGCCGTTAAGCGACACTGGGTTGCGCTGCATTCGTTGGTGTCGTTGAAAATTCACCAGACTCGCCGGCAACGTCGTCGAGGTGCTGGAGATTTGCACCTGATGAATTCGCGTGGCCAAACCTGGGTGTTGCACGACATCCCAGAAATTATGGAATTTCAAACCCTGGTAGATATGGAACGTTTTGGTTCGTATAACCGATACAACAGCAGCAGTTCGCTTAGTGAAAGTAGGGGTTTGTGAGTAACGACTCCACCCGTGACGTTCACACGGATCCGACACCCACCAGGCCCCTGGATATTGTGCAGCCGGTCTCACCCCGATCTGCGGATTTAGGTGACGCCGAACCGTTTTCTGAAACCTGGACGCAAGCGATTAAAGTCCTCGACGAGGAACTTATTGGTGGACCCCGTCGGCTGACCCCACGCGATGTTGCCAAAGAGCTGGGCGTTTCGGTGGTGTCTGCCCGAAAGATTTGGCGTGCCATGGGGTTCCCAAATATCAAAGCTAATGAAAAAGTGTTTACCCAACAAGACGTCGCGGCCATGGCCACCATCGTTGAGCTCGTCCGTGAAGATGTCCTCAACGAAGAAACCGCCATCTCGGTTGCACGCTCCATCGGCCAGATGACGGACCGCATGGTGGTCTGGCAGATCGAAGCACTGGTCGAAGACAAAATGAGCTCCGAACAACTATCCGACCCGGAAGCCCGCCGTGAAGTAGTCCGGTTGCTGCCGTCGGTTGTTGAGTCGTTAGAAGATGTGGTCATCTACTCGTATCGACGACAATTGAACTCGGCATTACAGCGACTCACCGTGCGGGTTGAAGCCGGCCTGGCCGCATCTGAGGAAGGCCG
>Ga0209487_1000115_pt1 | contig 74252 bp, 63 predicted proteins | sample Poulit2012_FD_187524 | JGI IMG/M metagenome (GOLD analysis project Ga0209487, IMG submission 187524) | Agricultural soil microbial communities from Georgia to study Nitrogen management - Poultry litter 2012 (SPAdes) (version 2) | ecosystem: Environmental > Terrestrial > Soil > Agricultural land...
CTCCGCTGGTAGCGCTCTCTAAGCTAATGTTTTTATTGGCGGTGTGGCGGGTGCTTTCCTCTTTAAATATAGGGGGTGGCGTACTCAGGTCATAATCAGCGTAGTACTCTTGATTTGCTTGTACTGGTATTTGTGCATCTACCCAGCCCAGCCCAGCAGCGGCTATGAACGCAAATTGTGCATAGCGTAATAGGTAGCTGCCAGTAGTGTGTGGGTGAGGTCTGTCCATATACACTTTGCCAAGAGAGCAGGTGTTTTTGAGTTTTTTCTCTGCATTATTGGTTGAGGGCTCAGTATTAAGTGTATTACGTACGCGGTGGGAAATGAACCATAATGCATCAATACATGCAGTTAGCGATGACTTAATAGACAGATAGAAATGAATTATTTCAGATCTTAGGTTCAGTCGCTTTGGCCATTATTTTCGGACAATAAAAAAACCCGCCAAGCCATTAGCTATGCGGGTTTAATTTTAATATCTGTATTTGGTTGCGGGGGCCGGATTTGAACCAACGACCTTCGGGTTATGAGCCCGACGAGCTACCAGACTGCTCCACCCCGCGCCATAAATATTACAACAAAATAACTGTAATTCCAAATCTAAAAGATGTCTCCATCTAAAGAAATCACAGTAAAAAAACCCTGTCAGACTCATTGACAGGGCCTTTGTGTTTGGTTGCGGGGGCCGGATTTGAACCAACGACCTTCGGGTTATGAGCCCGACGAGCTACCAGACTGCTCCACCCCGCGACAGACTTTAAATAGTACCGTAATGAAGCAATAAATGCAAGCCTATGTTTTTTGGGCCGCTAATAATGCATTGCGGATTGGCTCACAGAGGCGCTATCACACCCGTTTATAGCTCAATTTTGACGTCTCTAGTGCCTAAATAATCAGCGTGTTTTTGATACATCGTTTGTATTAAATCAAATATGGCCGATAGGTACCAACTGCTGTCGTTAAGTCGATGGCTAAAGATGATGGGTGATGTGAGTTCAGTGTTTGTGAGCTTTGCATACTGAATGTCGTCGCGAACTTTGGCCAGTTGAGGGATAGGGCATAGCCCTTGTCCGGCAGCGACGAGGCCGAGTGCTGTTTGTAGGCTGCGGACCTCGAGGACCTCGGCGGGGCAGATGCGTTTGTCATTGAGTTCGTTGAGGACCTGATCCGCGAAACTGGGGCGGGGTTCAGATGGGTAGACGATGAGCTCTTGGCCATGCAGTACCTCGATGTTAACGGACTCTGAAATGGTTTTCGCAATTTCATTGTGCGGGCTGTAAGCCAGGGCTAGTGGCTCTTCGCGCAAGACCACACGTGAGATTGCGGCGTCATAGACGCGCACGCGCCCGATACCCACATCGATACGCCCGGATTTCAAGGCCTGTATCTGTTCTAAAGAAGTGAGCTCGGAAAAATGCATTTTGACTTGTGGGTAGGCATCGCGAAACATGCGAATCAAGATGGGTAGCCCACCATAAAGGGTTGAGGCAACAAAGCCGATGCGTAGGGTGCTTTGCTCACTCTGCCCAAGCTTTGTGGTGGCCTCTTCTATTTGCTGCAGTCGGTGTAGCAGTTGAGAGGCTTGTTCATAAAAAAGCTTTCCTGCCTGGGTCAGGCAGATGGGCCGTGCACTGCGCTCGATGAGGGTGACCTGGAGTCGATCTTCCAAGAGTTGTATCTGTCTGCTCAGTGGCGGTTGCGTGATATGCAATTGCTCAGCCGCGGCGGTAAAGCTACCTGCCTCGGCGACCGCGATGAAGTATCTGAGTTGTTTTAGATCCATGATGCGCTGAATTCCCTGTGGTTTGGTAATGCTCTGTCACAACTGTTGGGGCGAGAGAGGGACTAGGGAAAACCATAGGTTTTTACTAGAGCCTATATGTAAATCATTGATTTTTAATGGGTAAATGTGCTTTATGCCTTAATTATATGAAAGCATACTCATAATGAATTGGTCTGTCGAGTGATCAGAACATAAATTCAATATCAGCAGAAACTATTTTCAAATAAGCAAATTTCAATAAGTAAAACTTAATACGTCAATGGCAACAGTCGAAAGAATAGAAACATTTTTAGTGGATTTACCGACCATTCGGCCGCATCAGTTGGCAATGACAACGATGCGCGGCCAAACCTTGATGTTGGTACAGATCCACTGCTCAGATGGGACAGTGGGTATAGGCGAGGGCACTACCATTGGTGGGCTGGCCTATAGCGAGGAGTCCCCTGAGAGCATGAAGTTGACGGTGGATACTTATGTCGCGCCGTTATTGATTGGCGCCAATGCTAATCACGTGCCCGCTTTAATGGCGACGCTAAATCGTGACATCACCGGCAACCGCTTTACCAAAAGCGCGATAGAGACAGCGCTGTATGACGCGCTGGGGCAGCGTTATGGCTTGCCTATTTCTGAGTTGCTGGGCGGTCGGGTGCGTGATCACTTAGAAGTGGCTTGGACGCTGGCTTCTGGTGATACCCAAAAGGATATCGCTGAGGCCGAAGAGATGCTCGAGACGCGGCGTCACCGCATTTTTAAATTAAAGATTGGCCGACGCTCAGTGGCTGATGATGTGGCACATGTGGGTGCCATTAAGCGGGCCTTGGGTGATCGAGGCGAAGTGCGCGTAGACATCAATATGGCGTGGTCAGAGCTTGAGGCGCGTGAGGGGATGGCGGCATTGGCTGATGTGGGCTGCACTTTGGCCGAACAGCCGGTACAGACCAAGGCGGCGATGCAGGCCATTGCCAAGCGTTTCCCCATTGCGTTAATGGCTGATGAGTTGCTCACGGGGCCGCGTTCGGCCATGGAGTTGGCCGCTGCCCAATGTGCAGACGTATTTGCCGTCAAGATTGAGCAGGCCGGAGGGTTACGTGCAGCGCAGCAGATTGCCGCTATTGCGCAGGCTCAGGGGATTGGGTTGTATGGCGGCACGATGCTCGAAGGGGCGATTAGCACCATGGCTTCGGCCCATGTGTTTAGCACTTTTGAACAGCTGGATTGGGGCACCGAGTTATTTGGTCCGCTGTTGATCACAGAAGAAATCTTGCAAGAGCCGCTTTGTTATGAGGATTTCGGGTTGCGGCTGCCAAATGCGCCGGGGCTTGGAATTAAGTTGGATGATGACAAGGTGCGCTATCACACCAGGAAAGAAAGTGGTGGCCGTACTGTGGTGAGCATGTCGTAGCTCAGTGGTTTCACTTTCATTATTTAAAAAGAGGGAAGCATGGATATAAAACTATTTGATACCGATAAAGTGCAGGATTTCCTGCGTTTGGTCGCAGGATTGGATTATGAGGGCGGTAGTCCGCGCGTCAAGGAGATTGTCCATCGAATCGTTTCGGATCTGTACAAGACAATCGAGGATTTAAATGTGACTCCTGATGAGTTTTGGGCAGGTATTGCTTATCTCAACCGTTTGGGTACCGCGCATGAGGCGGGTCTGCTGTCGCCTGGCCTAGGCTTTGATGCGTATCTGGATATGCGTATGGATGCCGAGGACGAGGCCTTGGGTGTGAAAAGCGGTACGCCCAGAACTATTGAAGGTCCGTTGTATGTGGTGGGTGCTCCTGTAGAGCATGGTTATGCGCGATTGGACGATGGTAGTGACGAGGGTGAAACCCTGATCGTGCACGGCACGGTATATGGTGCAGATGGGCAGCCCCTGCCGGGCGCTCAAGTCGAGGTCTGGCACGGGAATACCAAAGGCTTTTATTCTCATTTTGACCCCACCGGTGAGCAGCAGCCGTTCAATATGCGTCGTACCATCATTGCGGATGAAAATGGCCGTTACAAGTATCGCACCATTGTGCCTCTCGGGTACGGCTGTCCTCCGGATGGCCCCACTCAAGAGCTGTTAAATCATTTGGGCCGTCACGGTAACCGTCCCGCTCATATTCACTATTTTGTCAGTGCCGAGGGTCACCGCAAACTGACCACTCAAATCAATATTGAAGATGATCCGCTGGTGAATGATGATTTCGCTTTTGCGACGCGCGAGGGCCTGGTTCCGCCCATGGTCGAGCGCAAGGATGAGGAAAGCATCAAAGCAGAAGGTTTAGACGGGCCCTTTGCAGAAATTGTCTTTGATGTACACCTCACCGCATTGGTAGATGGTGAAGACAATCAAGTCGTAGAGCGTGAGCGTAAAGTCGGAGCCTAAAGCTCTGGTCTGAGTTCTATTTCCACCCATTAGGATGCGTTTGCCAGTGTTTTTTAACACTGGCGGGCGCGAGCTTATGCAAAAGAGGACGAGCTATGCATATCAGTAGAGTAGAAAATGTTTTAAATGATGCGATGCAGATTGATGAATCTGCCGGCATCTACCGTTGCCGTCGCGATATTTTCACTGACCCTGACCTGTTCGAATTAGAGATGAAGTATCTGTTCGAGGGCGGGTGGGTGTATTTGGCCCATGAGAGCCAGATTGCTGATGTCAACGATTATTTCACCACCCATATTGGCCGTCAGCCCATCGTGATTACTCGCGACAAAAATAATGAGCTGCATGCCTTTATTAATGCCTGTGCACACCGTGGCGCGACTTTGTGCCGCCGCCGCAAAGGTAATCGGGGTACCTTTACCTGTCCTTTCCATGGCTGGACATTCAGTAATGACGGCCGTTTGCTCAAGGTCAAAGACGAGCGCACAACGGAGTATCCCGTACAGTTCAACACCAACGGTTCGCATGACCTCACGCGCGTGCCTTTGTTCAAGAACTACAAAGGTTTTCTCTTTGGTAGCTTGAATCCAGATGCCCCTGATTTTGAAGAGTATTTGGGGGAGGCCAAGGTAGTGTTGGATCAAATTGCGGATCAGTCTCCCGAGGGGATTGAAATCCTGCCCGGTACCTCTTCTTATATCTACGAGGGGAACTGGAAGATGCAAATGGAAAACGGTGCAGATGGTTACCACGTGAGCAGTGTGCACTGGAACTATTTGGCCACCATGCAGCGCAGAAAAGAAGGGGGTACCCAGGCAGTTGACGCGCGCGGTTGGAGCCGCAGCCAGGGGGGCGTGTATGGCTTTAACTACGGTCATATTTTGCTATGGACCAAAACCCTGAACCCTGAGGTGCGTCCAGTTTATCGCGATAAAGAGCAACTCGAAGAGCGCTTGGGTAAAGAGCGGGCAGAAAATATTGTCAGCCAAACACGCAACCTGTGCTTGTATCCCAACGTCTATGTGATGGATCAGTTTTCCACCCAGATTCGTGTGACGCGTCCCATCAGTGTGGATCGTACCGAAGTCACTATTTATTGCTTTGGGCCCAAGGGTGAGAGCGAGGAAAACCGCGAAATCCGCCTGCGTCAGTATGAGGATTTCTTTAACGTTTCTGGTATGGGTACCGCTGACGATTTAGAAGAATTCCGTGCTTGCCAAGAAGGTTACGGTGGCAGTGCTGCACAGTGGAACGACCTCAGTCGCGGTGCACCGTTGTGGATTAAAGGTCCCGATGAGAATGCTAAGGCGATGGGGATGAATCCATTGCTCAGTGGTGAGCGCAGTGAAGACGAAGGTCTGTATATTTGCCAGCACCAGTATTGGCTGGATGTGATGCAAGCAGCCGTCGAACAAGAAAAGAAGCTACTGGAAGCAGAACAGCAAGAAGTAGGAGCCTAAAGCATGGATTATCAGGATATTTGTAATTTTCTTTACCGTGAAGCGCGTTACCTGGATGACAGGCAATGGGACGATTGGCTGGAGTGCTATGACGAAGAGGTCGAGTACTGGATGCCCTCATGGCGTGATGATGATCAGCCTACCGAGAGCCCCAAGACTGAGGTCTCTTTGATCTATTACCCCAACAAAAACGGTTTGGTTGATCGCGTGTTCCGTATCCAGACCGAGCGTTCGAGTGCGTCCACGCCCGAGCCACGTACCAGCCACAACCTGAGCAATATCGAGGTGCTCAGCCAAAACGGTGATGAGGCAGAGGTCCGCTATAACTTTTTGACCATGAATCATCGCTATCGTCAGACGGACAGCTATTTTGGGACGATCTATGTGACCTTGTCTAAGGCCAGCGGTGAGATCAAAATCACCAAGAAAAAAATCGTGCTCAAAAATGATTATATCCGTCAGGTGATTGACGTTTATCACATCTAGAGCAGTAGGGAGTGCAGATGAGCAGCTACACAATCGCTTTGAATTTTGAAGACGGGGTAACGCGCTTTATTGAGTGTGCGCCGTTTGAGACCGTGCTGGATGCAGCCTACAAGGCCCAAATCAATCTCCCCATGGATTGTTCTGATGGTGTGTGCGGGACTTGTAAGTGTCGCGCTGAAAGCGGTGAATACGAGCTGGAAGATGACTACATCGAGGACGCACTCACAGAGGCAGAAGCTGAGAGTGGGTTAGTGCTGACCTGCCAGATGATGCCGCAGTCTGACTGCGTTATCAGTGTGCCGGTGGCTTCGACCATGTGCAAAATCGCGTCTGAAGACTTTGCTGGTAAGGTCCTAGACATCAAGTGTCACAATGACGCCGTGTATGAGCTGACGCTCGATGTAAACGGGACACCACCCGCATTTTTGCCAGGTCAATACGTCAATATCAGCCTGCCTGAGAGTGATCAACATCGTTCGTATTCGTTTAGCTCCGCACCTGGGAAAAGTGAGATTAATTTTCTCATCAAACAAATCCCTAGTGGCTTAATGAGTTCGTGGCTGTCTCGGATGCAAGCAGGTGAGGAGGTCAGTTTTACGGGTCCTCTGGGCAGTTTTTACCTGCGCGAGCCTGTGCGCCCCTTGTTGTTTTTAGCAGGGGGGACGGGGTTAGCTCCCTTTTTGTCCATGCTCGAGGTGTTGGCGCAAGAGCCGCGCGATATCCCTATTCAATTGATCTACGGGGTGACTCGTGATCAGGACCTGGTCGGGTTAGAGCAGTTGGATCAGTATGTAGAAAAAATACCCAACTTTAGCTATATCGCTAGCGTGTTGGATGCTGATTCCAACCATCCCCACAAGGGTTACGTCATGGATCATATGACGGATGAAATGTTCCATGGCGGCAATGTGGATGTCTATCTGTGCGGCCCGGTGCCTATGGTTGAGGCTGTGGACGGGTTCATGAAAGAGCGCAGTCTAGAAGCAGCGAGTTTCTACTACGAGCGGTTCATCCCGAGTCAGTAAAGGTGTCACATGCTAGATAGAAACAAGCGTTTTGTGGACAAGGTCGCGCTCATCACGGGCGCGGCCCAAGGTATCGGGCGTGAGGTGGCCATCAACATGCATGCCGAAGGGGCCTATGTGGTGGCGGTTGATCGTTCTGAATTGGTCCACGAGCTCAAAGAGCAATGTCAAGAAGAGCGCATTCACACGCTCACTGCTGACTTAGAGCAGTTTGAGGGGGCTCAGTATGCGGCCAGTACCGCACATGAGGTGTTTGGGCGCATTGATGTGCTGATTAATAACGTGGGCGGCACTATCTGGACACGTCCTTTTGAGCACTACGAAGCTGCGCAGATAGAAAAAGAAGTCCAGCGCTCTTTGTTCCCTACTTTATGGTGCTGTCGCGCCGTTTTGCCCTATATGCTCGAGCAGCAAAGTGGGGCGATCGTCAATGTTTCCTCTATTGCCACACGCAGTGTGAATCGGGTGCCTTATGGGGCGGCCAAAGGCGGTGTGAATGCATTGACTGCTTGCTTGGCTTTTGAAACTGCGGAGCGCGGGATTCGAGTGAATGCCGTGGCCCCCGGGGGGACAGAAGCGCCGGCACGCAGGATACCGCGTAATGAAGGTGAAATCGATGAGCAAGAAAAGCAATGGTATCAGCAGATAGTTGATCAAACCATCGATAGCACACTCATGAAGCGCTACGGCACTTTGCAGGAACAAGCCGGTGCGATTTTGTTTTTGGCCTCTGATGAGGCTGCCTACATTACTGGCTCGGTATTGCCAGTAGGAGGTGGGGATCAGGGCTAATGCCCCATTACCCCCATCATTATCTTTCCCGAGGTTTGGAGGAGACATATTGTGAAAAGACTGAATATTAACGATGTTATTGATTCGTCGACTATCAATAAATTCCATTGGTCCATTATTTGGCTTTGTGCATTGCTGTTGATTTTCGATGGCTATGACTTGTTTATTTATGGTGTGGTGCTGCCCGTGTTGATGGACGAGTGGGGGCTCTCACCGGTGCAAGCAGGAGCGTTGGGTAGTTACGCTCTGTTTGGCATGATGTTTGGGGCTCTGATATTTGGCCCAGTCGCTGACCGCATCGGTCGCAAGAGCGGGGTGGTCATTTGTTTTGTGATTTTTAGTATTGCCACATTTTTAAATGGCTTTGCGAGCTCAGTCACTGAGTTTGGGGTGTATCGGTTTTTGGCCGGATTGGGCTGTGGTGGATTGATGCCCAATGCCGTGGCCTTGATGAATGAATACGCGCCGCGCCGTTCACGTGGAACTTTGGTGGCACTCATGTTTAGTGGCTATTCCTTGGGCGGGCTGGTGTCGGCTGGCTTAGGGATTTATATGTTGCCACGTTTTGGTTGGCAGTCCATGTTCTTTGCCGCCGCCGTGCCCTTGCTGCTGTTGCCCTTGTTGTTGTGGAAACTGCCTGAATCCGTAGGCTTTTTACTGAAGCAAGGCCATGAAGAACGTGCACGTGAAATGTTGAAAAAAGCCAATCCCGCAGAAAACCTCCAGGGGGTAACGCTGTATCAAGAAGAGGCCAAGGTCAGTGCGGTTCCCGTATTGGATTTATTTAGAGACGGGCGTTTGGTGGGCACGTTGATGATTTGGTTGGCGTTTTTCTGCTGCTTGTTAATGGTGTATGCATTGGGCTCTTGGTTGCCCAAACTCATGGCAAATGCCGGCTATAGCCTTGGTTCCAGTTTGTCATTCTTGTTGGCACTGAATTTTGGCGGTATTTTTGGCGCCATCATTGGGGGCTGGTTGGGCGATCGTTGGGGGTTGCCTCGCGTGATGGTCTGGTTCTTTACCCTCTCGGCGGTATCCATCGGGTTGCTCGGGTTTAAGAGCCCCATGGTCATTCTGTATGGATTGATCATTGTGGCGGGGGCCACCACCATCGGGACACAGATTTTATTGTATGCCAATGCGGCTCAGTACTATCCATTGGCCATGCGTTCATCGGGCTTGGGCTGGGCATCAGGGATTGGTCGTTTTGGTGCCATCGCTGGTCCGTTTTTGGGCGGCACCTTGATGGCCATGGCCTTGCCATTAAAGATGAACTTTTATGCCTTTGCCATTCCCGGGATCATCTCTGCGGGGGCCATTGGCATCCTTATCTTGACGCTGCGGCACCAAGCGGCCGTTAAGCGTTCCGTTGTAGCAATTTCATCATAGGATTCTAAAGCGTGATTGATAAAACAGTGCAGACTGTACAAGAAGCTTTGGCAGGAATCCAGGACGGAGCCACCATATTGATTGGTGGCTTCGGCACGGCTGGGATTCCTGAGGAGCTCATTGACGGCCTTATCGAACAGGGGGCCAAAGATCTGACCATCGTTAATAACAATGCTGGCAATGCTGATCATGGTTTGGCGGCGTTATTAAAGACGGGTCGGGTACGTAAAATTATTTGTAGTTTTCCGCGTCAGGCGGATTCTTATGTTTTTGACGAGCTCTATCGTAGTGGCCAGATAGAGCTCGAGCTCGTGCCCCAAGGTAATCTGGCTGAACGTTTGCGTGCGGCAGGTGCGGGGATCGGTGGTTTTTTCACTCCTACAGGGTATGGCACCGAGCTCGCAGAAGGCAAAGAAACTCGGCTGATCAATGGCCGCTGGCATGTATATGAAACGCCTATTTATGGGGATGTGGCCCTGATTAAGGCCGAGGCCGGTGATCGTTGGGGCAATTTGACCTACCGAATGGCGGCACGTAATTTTGGCCCGGTAATGGCAATGGCTGCGCAACGGACTGTGGCGACGGTTTATGAGTTTAAAGCGCTTGGCGAAATGGCCCCTGAATGCGTGGTGACCCCAGGCATTTTTGTGGATCGTGTCGTTAAGGTGCCGCGACGCAAAACCGTTGCGGGTGGTTTTTAATCCATGTATCTATCCCTACCACAGTCATCGATTAGCGGAGCAAATTATGAGTGATACCTATCAACGGCGCAGTAGAGAGCAAATTGCTCAGCGGGTTGCCCAGGACATGCCCAATGGCGCCTATGTCAATTTGGGCATTGGGATGCCGACTTTAGTTTCCAACTATTTACCCGAGGGAGTGGAAATAGTCCTGCATAGTGAAAACGGTATTTTAGGCATGGGTCCAGCCCCCGAGTCGGGCAAAGAGGATTATGACCTCATTAATGCGGGTAAACAGCCTGTGACTTTATTGCCTGGGGGCAGTTTTTTTCACCATGCTGATAGCTTTGCCATGATGCGCGGCGGCCATCTGGATGTATGTGTGCTAGGCGCATTTCAGGTATCGGCAAAAGGTGATTTAGCGAATTGGAGTACGGGTGAAAAGGGGGCCATCCCTGCAGTGGGCGGGGCGATGGATTTAGCCCTAGGCGCCAAAGAGACTTGGGTGATGACGACATTGTTGACCCGTGACGGCCAATGCAAAATTGTGCCCGAGTGCACCTATCCCATTACGGCACTGGAATGTGTCAAACGTATTTATACCGACTTGGCGACCTTTGTGTGTGATGATTCGGGTTTACGCGTCGTGGATCGTGTTGATGGGTTGAGCCATCAGGAATTAGAGCAATTAGTGGGCATGGCATTGGCCACATAAAGTGAGTAGAAGTATATGAGCATCAAAATACAGCAGTTAGAAACTTCGCGGGGTTCATTCAGGGTCGGCCAAGCCGGTGACCCTGCTGCGCCTGCATTAATTCTGAGCAATTCGCTCGGCACCGTGCTCGAAATGTGGTCTCCCCAGGTGGCGGATTTTGCAGCGCATTATCGCGTGATTTGTTATGACACACGGGGCCACGGGGGCAGTCCAATTACAGAAGGCCCTTATGATTTTGCAGGGCTCGGTAATGATGTGCTGGCCATTATGGATGCTTTGGACATTCGTCAGGCTGCGTTTTGCGGTGTCTCTATGGGCGGTCATACCGCCCTGTGGCTGGGGCGTTATGCGGCTGCACGTATCACGGCGATTGCCGTGTGCAATAGTGCCGCCAAGATTGGCACCGCAGCAGCCTGGTCTGAACGTGCTGAAGCCCTGCGTGCAGGCGGCTCAGCCGCCATGAGGAAATTGGCGGAAACAGCTCCTGAGCGTTGGTTTACTGAGGACTTTATTGCGCGCCAACCTGAGGTCGTGACCGAGATGCAGGAAATCTTGGCTGGGTTGGATGCGACGGGCTATGCCGCTTGTTGTGATGCCTTAGGTCAGTCAGATTTGCGCGATGAAATTGCCGCCATTACCGTACCGACGCTGGTTTTGACTGGTGATGCCGATCCTGTCACTACGGTGGATGAGGCTAAAGAGATGCAGGCCAAAATCTCTGGCAGTGAGCTGGCAATATTGCCCGCCTCTCATATTTCCAATATAGAGGCTGCGCAGGAATTTACACAAACAGTACTGGAATTTTTAGGCCAGCAATAATCCTTAATTCTCAACTTTTAATTAATCAAGAGGTTTAATCATGCTTTATTTGGTTCATATGGTGGTTAATATTCCCCACGACTTACCCCAAGAGCAAGCTGCAAAATTGATTGAAGAAGAAAAACAATACTCTCAAGAGCTACAGCGTTCGGGCAAATGGGCACATATTTGGCGCGTGGTTGGCGAATATGCGAACTACAGTGTTTTTGATGTTAAAGACAATGAAGAGCTCCATGAATTGCTCAGACAGTTGCCTTTGTTCCCTTATATGGATATCACCGTCACTCCTTTGGCAACACACCCATCCGCGGTGTAATAAGCCGTCGTTTGGTTGAATAAAAAATTGCTGGATGAATAGCAGGGGCCGCTATGAGAGGACTATTTAAAGATTGGTCAATGACAGCCTGGATGACGGGTTTTATTGCTGTTTTAGTTTCTTATAGCGGGCCCTTAGTTATTTTTATCCAAGCCGCTCAAGCCGGAGGAATGTCGGCCGATATGCTGAGCTCTTGGATTTGGGCTATTTCTGTTGGCAGTGGGCTGAGCGGCATTATTTTGAGTGTATGGCTGCGCGAACCTATTATTACCGCTTGGTCTGCCCCAGGGACCGCTTTGTTAATCAACCTTTTTCCTGAGATCTCAATGGCCGAGGTGGTCGGGGCTTATTTATTAGCCGCATTGGCCACCATTGCGATTGGGCTGAGCGGCTATTTTGAGCGAATTGTACGTTTGATCCCCAGTGGGATTGCTGGCGCCATGATGGCCGGGATTTTATTTCAGTTTGGTATCCAGGCATTTCATGTCAGCTCGGAACTACCGGGGCTGGTGTTCGCGATGTTGGCAGTGTATTTGGTGTGCCGCCGGATAGCCCCCACATTTACCATTATTGTGGTTGCGGTGGTGGGGTTTGTGTTGGCGCACCTCATGGGCTTAACCCAGTTTAGTGCGCTCGAGCTGTCCTTTGCTCGCCCAATTTTTATTGTGCCTGAATTTAGCTTTGGGGCCTTTGTCAGTTTCACCCTCCCTTTATTAATTGTCAGTCTATCGGGCCAGTATTTGCCCGGCATGGTGGTGATGCGTTTGGCAGGGTACCGCGAGCATTCGCGTCCTATCGTATCAGTGACCGGCATCGCGTCTGCTTTGGTGGCTTTTTTTGGGGGTATTTCTATTGTTTTGGCTGCCATCACTGCGGCCTTGTGTACAGGTGAAGAGTCGCATAAAGACAAAGACAAGCGTTATGTGGCTGGCATTGCCAACGGGGTCTTTTACTTGATCGGGGGGACGCTGGCAGGCTCTATTGTGTTGTTATTTACGGCCTTACCCGCGGCGCTGATTGCCACTTTGGCGGGGCTCGCTTTGTTGGGGGCCATCCTCACCAATATCCGTCTTTTTGTTGAGGATACTGATTATTTAGAGCCATCGCTAATCACTTTTTTGGCCACCGCATCGGGCATGAGTATTGGTGGTTTTGGCGCGGCCTTTTGGGGCATCGCACTGGGCTTGATTGCCCATGCCATTTTGAGCGGCTCGTTGGGACGTTGGTGCAAGCACTATGGCCGCGTACTGGTTAAAAGATAAATGGAGTCAGTTCATGCTAAATGTGGACAATTTACTGGCGGTCATGCCAGAGCATCAAGAGAAAATACAGCGCATGCAGTTGCTCATGGATCAGGAGCGGCTGCCAACCATTACCGTTGTTGGGAAATACAATCACGGCAAGAGCAGTCTTTTAAATGCATTGGTAGGCGAGTCACATTTCGCCGTGGCAGACAAACGCCAAACCCGTTCATTGGAGCGCGCCGTGGCGGATGGGGTGTGTTGGTTAGATGCGCCAGGATTAGATGCAGATATCCAATCCGAGGATGATGCCCATGCGCATCAAGCGGCTTGGTTAGAAGGGGATGTACGCTTGTTTGTGCATGCTGCTCGCGAGGGTGAGCTCGATGCTGCTGAACAAAATTTGTTGTTGCGCCTGCTACAGGACGAAAAAGACAGCCAGCGGGCTGTTATTTTTGTGCTCAGTCAATCCGATCAGGTGGCCAGTGATGAGACGTTGACAGGGATAATCAATAATATTCAGGCACAAGCCCCAGAAGTACAGCCTATTGAGATTTCGGCGATGCGTTATCAACGTGGGGTAGAGCGTGAGCAGCCCTTGTTTATTGAAAAAAGTGGGGTGCCCGAGCTTCAAGAGCGTTTAGCTGAGGCCATCGCGCAGGTACCCGCTAAGCGGCAGGCTGAAAAAGAATATTTATTCAACTTTCTGACTGCTGAGCTCGATGAATTGATCAGTGCCCAAGAAAACACTGTGCAGACATTAAAAGATCGTGCTGCGCATGCAGAGCACGCCTTTGCCGAAGAGTTGCAACAAGTATTGGCACAGGCTGCGGTTGATTTGCATGACATCATGCAAGAGCCAGAGGTAGATGAGGCACTGGACCCCGGCTCTATTGATGATGTGTATAAGGTCACTGCAGGGAAAATAGAGCGCTCTAAAATCCAAAACGCCTATTCGCGTGTCTGCATCCACATTCGTGGGGTATTGACCCGTCATGGGGTGGTGGCATTGCCCAAGCAGCAACAAACGGGCGCCAAGGGGCTGGATACTGTGATGGTGGTAGTGATGGGGGTATCTGTAAAATATCGAGCCGATCTTAGGCGCATGTTTGGAGAAGCGGCGGGCAGAGAGCGCTTGTATCACGATTTCAAAAAATACTTTGATCAGTCCCAAGACCATTTAGATCGTTTGCAAGCCATTGAGCAGGCGCAGCAGGTATTAGAGACGAGGTTGATGGCACGCGAGGAGTTGCAGCAATGGCACAAACTAGCAGCCTAAGCATCAATGCTGAGACAGCGTTTTTAGAGCATCTGGATGCGTTAGAAATCACACCTTTTGAGTTACGTCCTGCGCTAGAGACGTTGTTTGATTGGCGCCGTGCGTTGATTGCCGAACTGACATCGCAGCCCTTGAATTGCGAGGTATTGGCCGCATCACATGTGTTGGCCAAGCGCTTAGCACAGATTAATGAACACGTTGCTGGCTTTGATATCCGTTGGGAAAAGCAGTGGCAAGCGCGACAGCCGGCCCAAGAGCTGGCGCATTATTTTGCTGACAAGCTGATGTTTTTGGTCTTTGGCAAATTTAATGCTGGCAAGAGCTCATTTTGTAATTTCATCGCTGAACGGTTCTCTGCACAAGGCCATGACGTAGAGTATTTCACTGTAGAGGCAGGTGAGATTAAAACCATTGAGGGGCCTTTCAAAGAAGGTGATACTGAAACCACCGCCGAGATCCAAGGGCTGGTGTTGGCCAATCGCATGGTGTTATTAGATACTCCTGGGCTGCATTCACTCACCGCAGAAAATGCCGCCTTAACCCGTCAGTTTTTAGAAAGTGCAGATGGGATGTTGTGGTTGAGCAGCTCTACATCGCCAGGGCAGGTCCAAGAGCTTGACACCTTGGCGTTGGAATTGCGTCGACGCAAGCCGTTATTGCCTGTCATCACACGCAGTGATTTTATTGATGAAGATATTGTTGGCGATGAAATTGTCAAAGTAGTGTGCAATAAAACAGCTGACAACCGACATTTACAAGAGCAGGATTTACGTGCCCGTGCCATAGAGAAACTCACCGAGTTAGCAGTGGATGCTGATGTGTTGGCGCCGGCGGTGTCTGTTTCAGTTTATGCGGTTAATGCCTATCAACATTCTGAGCGGGCGACGCTCGACGGGGCGATGAGTGCCGCTGGTTTTTACCGGTTTTATGAGGCCCTGGGCGAGCTTTTACCAGGGATGGTGCGCTATAAGCAGAGAAAGCCTGCCGAAGTATTGCTGCACCATCTAGAGGAAGATGTGCTCGAGGATATGACGCAGCTGCAAAATGAATTGCAAACGGTGATGGATGAGGTCAGTAGCGCAGTCAAAACAGTGCAACACAGCAGTGCGCGTTGGGCACAATATGTGTGGCAGCAGGGCGTCGCGGCCGTGCCTGGTCTGCTCGATGAGCAGATAGAGCAAAGTGGCTCGGTGTCAGCGCTCGCTCAGGCATTGCGTGTACATGTGCATGACGTATTGGAATCATCAGCACCCCGCTATTTATCTGACTATGTTTTAGAAAACGTACAAGATTGCTGCGATCTAGGGCCCATCGAACAGGCGTTGGCAGGCTTTGAACAGGTGTCGCTCGATCAGTATGAATCGCTGTATGAATGCTTGGATGAGGGGATCCTCGCTGCTACCACTGCAAGCAGCGAAAAAATAGCCGAGGTGTTGGGAGCGTCTTTAGAACAACTATACGAAAGACTCGAGTCCATACAGCAGAGTGTGCAGAAAAATAGGTTGGCACTGAATGATTTGCGGCATGAGTTGTTGCCCGCTCATCATACCTAGGTATAATAAGGTCTCATTTCAGACAGCGGCTCTCCTGCATGACGTGCTTTGAGATTGCAAATCTTATGTTGGCAGTCTTTGGCTAAAGAGAGACACATGACCAAAGAAAATACTCAACATATACTAGAAGCAGTGTTACTATGTGCACATGAGCCGCTCGCGGTGGACCAGTTACAAAAAATACTCGAGCCATTAGCGCTCAGTACACAGCAGCTCAACGATCATTTACATCAACTGCAGCAATACTGGTCTACACGAGGCTTATGTTTAGAGCGCGTTGCTTCGGGCTGGGCTTTTCGTTCACAGTCAGCTGTGCAGCCTTATATATCCCGGTTGTTTGCTGAGCGTCCAGTACGCTATTCACGCGCTGCCCTAGAGGTTTTAGCCATTATTGCATGGCGCCAGCCGGTGACTCGCGGTGACATTGAGGAAATCCGCGGTGTTTCAGTTTCATCTCAGATTTTGCGTAATCTCGAGGATCGAGGTTGGATAGAGATTTTGGGCTATCGTGATGCCCCGGGTCGGCCCGCTTTGTTTGGCACGACCAAGCAGTTCCTAGATGATTTAGGGCTCAGTTCCCTTCAGGATCTGCCCCCTTTAGAATCCATAGGCCCAGTCCAAGAGCCGGCCCAATAATTTGCGCCTTTCCGCATTAATATTCACGCGTTTTGGTATGCCTGCCATGCCACAGACGTCGTGCATACTCAGCATAGTGCTTATACGTTTTGTGTATTTATTATTTCAACCTAATCAACAATAAGAAAGGCAGTCTTGTTTGACGCTGCCACTCGTTTTTTGCCGCATAAACAATGCACAATAAAAGGATAGGAGTTTTTAAAATTGACACAGCGAAAAGATAAAGGGCGGAGCTCAGAGGTCGCCGCCCAAGGCGATGGAGCACCTGCACAAAGCAGGCCACGCGGGCGCAAGCTGCGTACCCCGTTTCGTCGTCGTCGCGGCGATGCTGTTCAGGCGCGACGCCCGCGCAAGCAGTCGTCACAGTCACAGCAGGCACCACACACACAGCATACACAGACCCCAGAACAACAGTCAGCTGGGCCCGCAGCCAAGCAGGCTCAATCCACACGTAGGGGCCGAAAGGGGGCACAACAAGCGGGCGCAGCCAGAGGCCCCCAAGGACGTCGACACGGCCGCGATGGTCACGGGGTGCGCACGCCTAGACGTCGCGCGGCCCATATGTCTCGCCGCGGTCCAGGGCGCCCACTGAACGATCAAGAGCTCGAGCAGGCGCTGTCCTTTTTAGACCGTGCGGATCACAATATGCAGCGGCGTTTGAATCGCTACCTGACCAGTGAAACCATACGCCCCAAACTACACAAGGTGCTCGCACATGCAGGCATTGGCTCTCGTCGAGAAATGGAAGAGCTCATTGTCGCTGGGCGGGTGTCCGTCAATGGTGAGCCAGCCCATATTGGCCAACGTGTCAGTCAGGATGACCAGGTGCGGGTCAATGGACAGTTGATTCGTCGCCCCAACCCCCAGAGGCCGCCACGGGTGATTCTGTATAACAAACCAGCGGGCGAAATTGTTTCGCATGATGACCCCAAAGGGCGTGATACGGTATTCGAGCGTTTGCCTTCTATTCGCAATGGCAAATGGCTGTCCGTAGGGCGCTTGGATTTGAATACCGAGGGGCTATTGATCTTTACTAACTCGGGAGACTTGGCCAATCGTTTTATGCACCCACGCTATGGTGCAGAACGTGAATACGCAGTGCGTATTCTTGGTTCATTGACTGCCGAACAAAGTAAACAGTTACTGTCAGGGATCGAGTTGGATGACGGCCCGGCCAAATTTAGCTCTTTAGAGTATTTGGGCGGTGAGGGCAGTAATCGTTGGTATCGTGTCACACTTTACGAGGGGCGCAACCGCGAGGTGCGTCGTTTGTTTGAGGCGATGGATTTGGTGGTGAGCCGTCTCGTCAGGACACGTTTTGGTGAGGTGGTATTACCGCGTGGTTTACGCCGAGGCCGCTGGGAGGAATTAAACCCCGAGATGGTGACCGCACTGATGATGCGCATGGGGCTGATTCGCTCAGACGATGAGGGTGATCGCCGTGGCGGCGGTCGCCGCCGTCATCAGCAGCCCATGAGTCATGAAAACGCGTTGCCTCCAGGGTTGATCGACCCAGATGCGGGTAGGCAGCCACGTATGGCCCGTGATGCCAAGGCTGGGGCGCCCTTTTTGGTGGGGGATGCTTCTGGTACCGGCCTGTTGGTCAGTGGCGGTTTGCCCAATGGTCACCCCCAAGACGAACGCGGTGGCCTGAGTGGTCGTGGTCGCAAACGCGCATCTAAACGGGGTTCAGAGCGTGGTTCTGAGCGTGCATCTACCGGGCGCCGAGGGGCCGCACGTAAAGGCCGCGGTCGTCGTGGCCAGCGCGATGATTGGCAACCTCGTCGAGCCGATGCGCACGAGTCCCAATTAACACGGCGCGCCTTTGAGCGCCGCTCACGCTAACCTAGCATTTGAATTTGCCTTTTAGCTGTTTTTCACTGTTAATTTAGTGGGATTCTGTTAAAATACAGGGCTTAGCAAGTTTTGCAGATGTTTTTTGCTATAATTTGCATATGTTCAAATGCTTGGGGCCACTGCTTATTTTGTGGCATCCAGACACACGGTGGTAGTGGGCTGGCAAACAGCCCATTTTTTTTGATTTTATGACGGATATTTATTCTTTAGCACAGGAAACCCTACAAGGTTCTGAGTTTGAGCTCGTGGATGTTGAGCGCGGTCAGGGCGGGTTGTTGCGTGTGGTCATTGACCACCCGAGCGGGGTAAATGTAGATCACTGCGAGCTCGTGTCGCGACAATTGTCACGGGTTTTCGAGGTTGAGGATGTTGATTATCACCGCCTCGAGGTCGCTTCGCCCGGTGTCAATCGTCCGTTAAAACGCTTGGCTGACTATGTGCGTTTCGCGGGCGAGCGTGTCGAGTTGAGATTGTACGAGGCCCTCGAAAACCAAAAGGTTTTTCGTGGGGTGTTGCATGCGCCCAGTGATGTGGCAGCGGATGAGGTCGATCACGATACCGAGTTTGTGCTAGAGGTAGAGGCAGCATCGGGTGGTGTTCGGGATCTAACCTTTTGTTTTGATGACGTTGAAAAAGCACGTCTGGATCCCATTCTTGATTTCAAGGGTAGAAAGCGATGAGTCGCGAAATTCTTTTGCTGGTTGATGCACTGGCACGTGAAAAAGGCGTTGAGCCAGGAATCGTATTCGAGGCACTCGAGGGCGCGTTGGCGTCAGCGATGCGACGTGTATTTACCGAGGATGTTGATATCCGCGTCGAGATTGATCGCGAGAGCGGTGATTATGTCGGCTATCGACGTTGGTTGGTGGTGCCCGATGAGGCAGGCCTCCAAGAGCCCGACCGCCAAGAGCTTTTATCTGATGCGCAGGCCTACGCACAAGATGTGCAGGTCGGTGATTACATCGAAGAAGAGCTCGAGCACTTTGAGTTTGGGCGTATTGGTGCTCAGGCTGCCAAGCAAGCCATCTTGCAGCGCATTCGTGATGCTGAGCGCGAGCAAATGTTGAGCGAGTTCCTCGAGCGCGATGAGAAAATCGTCATGGGCTCGGTCAAGCGCCTTGATCGCGGGGATGCCATCATTGAGGCGGGCAAGATCGAGGCACGGTTGCCGCGCAGCGAAATGATTCCTCGCGAAATTATTCGCGTGGGTGATCGGGTGCGTGCTTGGGTCAAGCGCATTGATAAAAATGCCCGCGGACAGCAGGTGTTCTTGTCGCGTATTGCTCCCGAATTCGTCAGCGCGCTATTTGAAAATGAGGTGCCTGAAATCGAACAGGGGCTGCTTGAGATCAAGGCAGCGGCTCGCGATGCGGGTGTTCGGGCTAAAATAGCTGTTGTCGCTTATGATTCACGCATTGATCCCATCGGTACTTGTGTGGGGATGCGCGGCTCTCGCGTCACTGCGGTGCGCAACGAGCTGGGCGGCGAGCAGATTGATATTGTGCTTTGGTCCGAGGACCCAGCTGAGTTTGTCATCGGCGCTTTGGCCCCCGCCAATGTATTGTCTATCATCATCGATGAGGACAAAGAAGCGATGGATGTGGTGGTTGACGAGGAAAATCTACCCAAGGCCATTGGCGCCCGCGGTCAAAATGTACGCTTGGCTTCTGAGCTGACTGGGTGGCAGATTAACATCATGACCCCCGAAGAAAGTGAGGATCGCGCCGAGCAAGAGCGCAAGGAATTGCTCAGCACCTTTATGGAGCGCCTCGATGTCGACGAGGGGATTGCCAATATCCTCATCCTCGAGGGTTTTTCTGGTCTCGAAGAGGTGGCCTATGTGCCCGTCCAAGAGTTGCTGGATATCGAGGCATTTAATGAAGATATTGTCGAAGAGCTCCGTACCCGTGCGCGCAATGCCTTGTTAACAGAGGCCATCCAGATCGAAGAGCTCGTCCAAAAGGTATCCCCTGAGCTCAAGGCACTAGAGGGGTTGGACACAGAAATGCTCGCCAAATTAGCTGAAAATGAGGTGTTGACGCTTGATGATTTGGCCGAGCTTTCCACAGACGAGCTTTGTGAAATAACCAAGCTCGAGCCTGAACAGGCCAGCGAGCTCATTATGGCTGCACGCGCGCATTGGTTTGAGGATGAGTCTTAATCGTTGCGTCAAATTTGTTTAGGTTGGGGTTAATTTATTAGAATAATGAGTTCAAGAGAGAGTCGAATGTCTAGTACTACTGTCGCGCAATTTGCAAACGAGCTGAACAGACCTGCCAAAGAGCTTTTAGAGTTGCTCCGCGATGCCGGGGTAGAGCTGAGCTCGGTCGATGATCCTATCACCGAGGCGGACAAGGCAAAGCTGCTCACATCGTTGCAACGTCGTGCGCATGGTAGTCGACGTATTACCCTGACGCATCGTGAGACCTCCGAGATACGACAGGCTGATAGCTCTGGGCGGTCCCGTACCATTCCGGTCGAGACACGGCGCAGCCGCGTTTTTGTGAAGAGAGATCGTTCAGAGTTGTTGGCTGAGGCTGCCAAACGCCAAGAAGAATTACGCGAGCAGGCAGCACAGGCAGTAGGGGAAAAAGACGACAGCAAGGCGGCGACTGACACAGCGAAACAAGCTGATGCCAGCCCCACACAGTCCGAGTCCGCAGACGCCGGCACCCAGACAGCACCCCAGTCTCAGGCCAGTGCTGCTGATGCCAAAGAGGCTGCTGCAGCCGCTGATCAGGACAAAGCACAGAGTACCGATGCTGAGGCATCCACAGAAAAGGATGTCGCGCCTGCTCAGCCTAAAACGCCCGCGGCCGAGGACGAGGCCAGTGCCTCTGCTCCTGCCGAGGCCCCAACCGAGTCGCCCGCTGAATCACAACCTCAGGTCGAACAGCCTGCGCCCGCGCAGCGCGCTGATCAGAGTGCCGCCAAGGTGGCCAAAGCAGCTGAGGCAGACACACAGAAAGCAGCCGCTGATGAGGCTCCAGACGCTCAAAAAGAGGCGTCCCCGTCCGAGCCTGCGGCAGAGAAAACCGATGCCCGCGATGAGATCGCTACGGCATCCACTAAAGAAGTATCAGATACAAAGGGCAAGCCTGACGTGGCAGAACAGATTTCCAAGACCGATTCCCAATCTCCCAAATCCTCTAAAGCCTCCAAGGCGGCAGCAGCTAAGCCGGCACAAAAGACAAAGACGTCTACGACGGCTAAAAAGGCGGCCAGCGCCGAGCGCGCACCTGAATCCAGTGGTGACTATGAGGTCCATCCTTCACTCGATTCAGAGCTGAGCGAGGAAGAGCTCCAAGAGCGTGAGCGCGCCCGCAAGGCGGCCGCCGCAGAGGCCGCAGCGATCAGCGAAATGTTGAATCGTCCGCGCCGCGTGTTGCGTGCAGCAGAAAAACCTGCACGACGCAAAGGCAGCAAAAAAGATGCCAAGGCTGACAAGGTTGAGAGCGAGAAAAAGTCCAGTAAGCAAACCAAGGCAGCCGAAGAGCAGCGCACCTCGCGCAAGCGCCCATCGCGCGCCGAGGTGGCTTCGGGCCGTGGTGGCCAAGAATCCTGGCGCGAGCCCAGCCGCGGACGTCGTCGTGGCCGCCGTGGCCAAGAAGACCAGCGTGCCCAGCAGAAGCAGCAACCGCAGCAGCCCGAGTTTATCAAGCGCGAGATCCAGGTCCCTGAGACCATTACAGTCGCTGACTTAGCACACAAAATGGCGTATAAGGCCACCGAGGTGATCAAACACCTCATGGAGTTAGGCCAAATGGTCACCATTAACCAGGTGCTGGATCAAGAAACCGCGATGATTTTGGTCGAGGAAATGGGGCATACCGCCATTGAGGCCAAGCTCGATGACCCTGAGTCTTATCTTGATGATGCAGTGCCTGCAGATGCCGTTCAGGAATCGCGCGCACCCGTGGTCACAGTGATGGGTCACGTAGACCACGGTAAGACCTCTTTGCTTGATTATATTCGCCGCACCAAGATCGCCTCAGGCGAGGCTGGGGGGATTACTCAGCATATTGGTGCTTATCACGTCAAAACGGGCAACGGTAATGTCAGCTTTTTGGATACCCCTGGTCACGAGGCGTTTACAGCCATGCGTGCCCGCGGTACCAAGGCCACAGACGTGGTAATTCTCGTGGTTGCTGCAGACGATGGAGTGATGCCGCAAACACGCGAGGCGATTCACCACGCACGCGCTGCTGAGGTGCCTTTGGTTGTTGCTATCACCAAGGTAGACAAGCCCGAGGCCAATCCGGATCGCGTTAAGCAAGAGCTCCTCAGCGAAGAGGTGGTGCCCGAAGAATATGGTGGCGATGTTCCTTTTGTGGGCGTTTCAGCCAAGACAGGTGAGGGCATTGATGAATTACTCGAAAACGTGGTGCTGCAGGCTGAAATGCTCGAGCTCAGTGCACCCGTTAATACGCCGGCGCGCGGCATTGTGATCGAGGCACGCCTTGATCGCGGGCGTGGCCCGGTAGCGACCGTCTTGGTCCAAAGCGGTACCCTCCATCAGGGTGATACCGTATTGGTTGGCGCCAGCTACGGTCGTGTCAGAGCAATGAATAATGAGCTGGGCAAGCGCATTAATGCTGCTGGTCCCTCTATCCCGGTCGAGATCCAAGGTCTGACCGAGGTGCCCTCAGCGGGAGATGAGTTAATCGCAATGGCCGATGAGCGCAAGGCACGTGAAATTGCCTTGTACCGCCAGGGCAAATATCGTGATGTTAAGCTCGCCCGCCAGCAGGCCGCCAAACTCGAATCTTTATTTGATGAGACTTCTGACGAGGTCAAGACTCTGTCCTTGATTGTTAAAACAGATGTTCAAGGTTCTCAAGAAGCGCTGGTGAGCTCTTTAGAAAAACTCGCCAACGAAGAGGTCAAGGTCGAGATCATCCACGCGGCGGTTGGCGGTATTTCCGAAAGCGATGTCAACTTGGCCATCGCCTCTAATGCCGTGATTATTGGCTTTAATGTCCGCGCAGAGCAAACCGCCCGTCGCCAAGCCGAACAAAATGATATTGAAATCCGTTACTACAACGTGATTTATGACGCCATCGAGGACGTCAAATCCGCATTATCGGGCATGTTGGCCCCCGAAGAGCGCGAAGAGGTGATCGGTATGGTCGAGATTCGCGAGGTCTTCCGTATCTCCCGTGTCGGTAATGTCGCGGGTTGTATGGTGACAGAGGGGCTGGTGCGTCGAGACTCTCAGGTCCGACTGCTGCGTGATAATGTCGTGATTTGGACCGGCTATATCGATACCCTGCGCCGCTTTAAGGATGACGCACGCGAGGTGCGCCAAGGCTTTGATTGCGGTATTACATTGCGCGGCTACAATGATATCAAGGTCGGCGATCAACTCGAGATCTTTGAGATCAAAGAAATCGCACGTACCTTATAGGTTTTATTATGGTTCGACATCAAGCAAAAAGTAGCGGGCGTAATGCCCGCTTGGCAGAACAAATACAAAAAGACATTGCCATCCTTATTCAGCGCGAGATTGATGTATCCACAGCGGGGTTGATCACACTGACTGAGGTCAGCCTCTCTGCGGACTATGCGCATGCCAAAGTATATTTTACGGTGCTGGGTGCAGCACCTGAAAAAGCCCAAAAGGCCCTCGATGAAAAGGCCAATTGGTTGCATGCACAGTTATTCAAGATGATGCATATCCACACGGTACCAGTGTTGCGCTTTATATACGATGATCGTATGCAGCGGGGTGATGAGGTGCGTCGCCTCATTGACCAAGTCAGCCAACAAGACGCCGCGCAGTCGCGCGATGATGACGCAGACGATTAGTCTCTGTATTTAACCTCTTTTTTTGTGTTTTTATGTCGCGCCGTCGCCGTGGTCGTTTGTTAGATGGGTTGTTTTTATTGGACAAGCCAGTCGGCATGTCCAGTAACCATGCCTTGCAACGGGCGCGGCGTTTATATGATGCGCGCAAAGCAGGGCATACCGGCACCTTGGATCCATTTGCAACGGGGCTTTTGATTTGTTGCTTTGGCCGTGCTACGAAATTATCAGCTGCGTTACTAGAGGCGGATAAAAATTATATCGCCACCCTGAGATGGGGGGCAGAAACCACTACCGCGGACCTCGATGGCGAGGTGACCGTGCGCGCTGAGATGCCTTTTGCAATCACAGCGGCCCAGGTTGATGCGGTGTTGCCGCAATTCATAGGCACTATTGAACAAATGCCGCCCATGTACTCCGCTTTGAAAAAAGACGGTCGTCCTCTGTACGAGTATGCCCGCCAAGGGGTTGAGGTCGAAAGAGCAGCGCGCTACGTACAAATTTATGGTCTTAAGCGTTTGTGCCATACGGCGCAGAGTCTGACGTTAGAGGTGCGCTGCAGTAAAGGCACCTACGTGCGCACGCTCGCCCAAGATATTGGTCGAGCGCTGGGTTGCTATGCCCACCTCACCGCATTACGACGGACCCAAATCGGACCATTTAATATTGATGCAGCCCATAGCCTGCGCAGTTTGCAAACTGCAATAGCCGAGAAATCCACCGTGGACATTGACCAGTGGTTATTAACTGGGAAAGACTTACCCGCCGAGCTATTGCCTGTTAATTTTTAAAATATAGGACACCCATAGATGAGTCGTGCTTTAAGAAATATCGCCATTATTGCTCACGTTGATCATGGCAAGACCACTCTCGTCGATCAATTGCTCCGTCAGGCCGGTACCTTTCGGTCTAATGAGCAAGTCTCCGAGCGCGTTATGGATTCGGATGATATTGAGCGCGAGCGTGGCATCACCATTTTGGCTAAAAATTGTGCCGTAGAATTCGATGATGTTCATATCAACATCGTGGATACCCCAGGTCACGCGGATTTTGGTGGTGAGGTTGAACGTGTACTGTCGATGGTTGATGGGGTGTTGTTGCTGGTCGATGCGGTCGAGGGGCCCATGCCGCAAACGCGTTTTGTGACGCGTAAGGCCCTAGAGCTGGGGTTAAAGCCCATTGTGGTGGTCAATAAAGTCGACCGCCCTGGGGCACGGCCTGATTATGTGATTAACGAAACCTTTGATCTCTTTGATAAGTTGGGGGCCACTGATGAGCAGCTCGACTTCCCCATTTTGTACGCATCGGGGTTGGCAGGTTATGCCAGCTTAGACGAGGGGGTGTATGAGGGGGATATGCGCCCTCTGTTTGAGGCCATTATCAAGCATGTACCTCAGCGTGATGATGATGTAGAGGGCCCATTACAGCTGCAAATTTGTTCGCTGGACTATAGCTCTTATGTTGGTCAGATTGGTATTGGGCGAATCAATCGCGGCCGCTTATTAGCCGGCCAAGAGGTGTTGGTCATGCATGGCCCCGATGGGGAGCAACGCACCGCCAAAATTAACCAAGTGCTCAAGTTTCAAGGGTTGCAGCATGCACCCGTCCAAGAGGCCGTCGCTGGCGATATTGTGTTGATCAATGGGATTGATGAGCTGACGATCGGCTGCACCATTGCGGATGTCGAGCATCCCGAGGCCTTGCCTTTGCTCAGTATCGATGAGCCCACTCTGCGCATGAACTTCATGGTCAACACCTCGCCTTTAGCCGGTCGCGAGGGCAAGTTTGTGACCAGTCGCCAGCTGCGCGAACGCCTGCATCGCGAGTTAAAAGCCAATGTGGCGCTGCGTGTGAATGACACCGCCGATGAAACGGTTTTCGAGGTATGTGGGCGAGGCGAATTGCACCTGACTATTTTGATTGAAAACATGCGCCGCGAGGGCTACGAAATGGCCGTGTCGCGCCCCAAGGTGCTGCTCAAAGAAATTGATGGGCAAATGTATGAGCCTTATGAGCTATTAACCGTCGATATCGAGGATGATCACCAGGGCGGTGTGATGGAAGAGCTGGGCCATCGTCGTGGTGAGTTGGTCAATATGCAGCCTGATGGCCAAGGGCGTTCACGCCTTGAGTATCGGATTCCTGCCCGTGGGCTGATTGGTTTTCAGACTGAGTTTATGACACTGACTCGAGGGACGGGGCTGATGAGTCATATTTTTGATGAGTTTGCACCGATGCGCCAAGGGGCAGTCGCTGAGCGGCGTAATGGCGTGCTGATTAGCCAAGACGATGGTGAGGCAGTGGCTTATGCATTGTGGAAACTACAAGAACGTGGCCGTATGTTTGTGCGCCCCAATGAGCCCGTGTATGAGGGCATGATTGTGGGCATTCATAACCGTGATAACGACCTGGTCGTTAACCCTATTCGCGAGAAAAAGCATACGAATGTGCGCGCCTCGGGTAAAGATGAGCATATTGACTTGGTCCCGCCCATCGCTCTCAATTTAGAGTATGCGGTGCAATTCATCGATGACGATGAACTCGTCGAGGTGACCCCCAAATCGTTACGTTTGCGCAAGCGCTATCTCAAAGAGCACGAGCGACGCCGCCATGCCCGAAAGGTCAGTGCCTAAGCAATCGGATTGGCTTTGAGCGTATTTGCATGGGCTCGGTAGGTACCGAGCCCAAATTGTTTAAAAACGCTCACGCGGTAGGTAGGGGCGTGGGGCATCCACCAGGTCTACAAATTGCGAGCAGCAGTCATGGATGATCGCCATGGCCTCATCTAAATCGTCTGTGAGGGTAATGAGATCAGTATCCGTGCTGGATATAAAGCCATGGCTGACCAGTTGCTCTTTTATCCATTCAAGCAGTCCTTGCCAAAATTCACTGCCAATTAAAATGATGGGGGCAGGGGGCATTTTTTTGGTCTGCACCAAAGTGATGGCCTCAAAAAACTCGTCCAAGGTGCCAAATCCGCCAGGTAGCGCCACGTACGCTGCACTATGCATAAAAAAGGTTGCCTTGCGCGAGACAAAGTATTCAAACTGCAGGCTATGAGTTTGATAGGGGTTGTTGCTGGTTTCGCGTGGTAAGCGTATATTTAACCCAACACTTTTACCACCTGCGGTGTATGCGCCTTTGTTGGCCGCCTCCATGATTCCTGGCCCCCCGCCGGCGATGACGGTATAGCCCGCCTCAGCCAGTCGTCTGCCCAAATCAAGGGCAAATTGGTAATAGGGGCTGTCGGGGCGTACACGTGCACTACCAAAGACGCTAATACCCAAATCAATGGCTTCAAGGGTGTCTGCAGCGGCGGTGAGCTCAGACATGATGGTTGGGATTTGTGCACTTGCGGGCAAACGATCAGAGTTATTATTTGACATGAAAAAAACCTTATTACTCATAGATGGTTCTAGCTATTTGTACCGTGCCTTTCATGCATTGCCTGATTTGCGCAATGCCGAAGGGCATCCTACTGGGGCGATGCAGGGGGTCATATCGATGTTGCGTCGCATTCGCGAGGACTATCATGCCGATTATTTGGCGTGCATCTTTGATGCCAAAGGCAAGACCTTTCGCGATGAGATTTATACCGACTATAAGGCCAATCGCCCTCCCATGCCCCAAGAGCTAGCGTGTCAAATCGAGCCGCTACACCAGATCATCCAGGCAATGGGTTGGCCTTTGTTGTGTGTCCCAGGTGTTGAGGCCGATGATGTGATTGGCACACTCACCCGTTTGGCGAGCGAGCGTGGTATTCACAGCATCGTTTCGACTGGGGACAAAGACCTGGCGCAATTGGTCAATGAGCAGGTCGAATTGGTCAACACCATGAATAATGACCGCCAAGATGTCCAAGGGGTCATTGATCGTTATGGGGTTCGCCCAGAACAGATTGTAGATTATCTCATGCTCAAGGGGGATACGTCAGATAACATCCCGGGGGTTGCGCGTGTCGGTGACAAAACTGCAGCGCGTTGGCTACAGAAATACGGTAGTCTGGATAATCTGATCGACAATGCTGACGAAATTAAAGGGGTGGTGGGCCAAAATCTGCGTGATTTTATTCCCAATTTTGAGATGACCCGCCGACTGATCACCGTAAAAACGGATTGTGATTTGTCGATGATCGATAATGACCCCGAGTCACTCACCCCAAATGAGCAAGACACCGATTTACTGATAGAGCTCTTTCATGAGTTTGGGTTCCGTACCTTTTTGCGCGAGCTCACCAACGACCCCGATATTGAGCCCGAAAGTGGCCGCCGACAAAAACGTCGTGAAACCCAAACCGAGCCGAATACCACCGCAACAGCGACTGACGATGCGGCCATCATCGAACCGCAGACAATCTCTTATCATACCATCACTACCGAGGATGAACTGTCTGCTTGGCTCGAGAAACTACAGGCGGCTGAGGTGGTGGCACTAGATACTGAGGCAACCTCGTTGGACCCCATGAGCGCTCGCTTGGTGGGGCTATCCGTCAGCATTCAACCTGGAGAGGGGGCTTATGTCCCAGTGGGCCATACAGGCCCTGATGCTGCCCAAGGGCAGCTGGATAAAGATTGGGTGCTCGAGCAGCTGCGCCCCTGGCTCGAGGACAGCAACGCCTGCAAGGTGTTGCACAACGCTAAATATGACACCCATGTTTTGGCCAATGAGGGGATCGCCTTACGGGGCATCACCGATGACACCATGCTCGAGGCCTATGTGCTCGAGGCACATCAGCGTGTGAGCATGGATCAGGTGGCTTTGCGTTGGCTCGGTCAGGCAGGTAAAACCTATGAGGATATTTGTGGTAAAGGGGCCAAGCAAATAGGTTTTGATCAGGTTGATATTGATACGGCATCGCATTATGCCTGCGAGGATGCGGATTTTACTTTGCGCTTGCATCAGTTAATGCGTCCCAAGATCCAGGCAGTGGAGGGGCTCGAGCGTATTTATCAGCTCGAGGTGGCATTATCCGAGGTATTAACGATTGTTGAACGCAATGGCGTGGCGATTGATAGCGACAAGCTCAAAGAGCAAAGCGATCGTCAGGGCAAGCGTTTGCTCGAGTTAGAAGAGCAGGCTTTTGAAATTGCTGGGCAAAATTTCAATCTCAACTCTCCAAAACAGGTAGGTGAGGTGCTCTTTGATAAATTGGGGTTGCCCGTGCAAACGCGTACCCGTACGGGGGCGCCCTCGACCAACGAAGAGGTGCTCACGCGGTTGTCCCATGAATACCCTCTACCCAAATTACTACTGGAATATCGGGGGGTGGCCAAGCTCAAATCCACCTATACGGATAAGCTACCCAAGATGGTCAACCCAAACACCCAGCGACTGCATACACGCTATGCCCAAGCTGCGGTGATTACGGGGCGGCTGTCATCGTCAGAGCCCAATTTGCAAAACATCCCCGTGCGTACGACCGAGGGGCGACAGGTGCGCGAGGCGTTTGTGTCTAGCCTAGGCAAGGTAGTGGCTGCGGACTACTCGCAGATTGAATTGCGTATCATGGCCCATGTGTCAGGCGATGAAAACCTGCAAAAGGTCTTCGCTGAGGGCGGGGATGTGCACAGCGCCACCGCGGCCGAGATATTTTCGGTGCCACTGGCTGATGTGTCTGGCGATCAGCGCTATGCCGCCAAGGCCATTAATTTTGGGCTGATTTATGGGATGAGTCAGTTTGGTTTGGCCAATAATCTAGGCATCACGCGTGAGGCGGCCAAGGCCTATATTGATCGTTATTTTGTGCGCTATCCAGGGGTGGCTGATTATATGGAGCGTATCAAGGCCGAGGCACGTCAGCAGGGCTATGTGGAAACGGTGTTTGGACGTCGGTTGTATTTCCCCGAGTTTAAAACTGGGCGGGGGGCGCGTGTCGCCGCTGCAGAGCGCGCGGCGATCAATGCCCCCATGCAGGGGACAGCTGCTGATTTAATCAAAATGGCGATGGTCAAAGTACAGCAATGGCTCACCGACAATAATATGCGTAGCCTCATGGTGATGCAGGTGCATGACGAATTGGTGTTCGATGCGGCCGCCGATGAGGTCGATGTGTTGGTCAATGAGCTTCCCGAGTTGATGTGCAACATCGCCACCCTAGATGTGCCCTTGATCGCCGAGGTGGGGGTGGGCGATAACTGGGCCAGTGCACACTAGCCGTTACGTTGGGCTTGCATCTCTTGGAGTGCCTGGATGCGGGATTCAATCGGGGGGTGGGTCGCAAATAGCGCGGCCATGCTAGGCCCCCCCGAGATACCTGCAGCCTCGATGTTTTTGGGCAGCTCACCAGGCTCTACGTTGCCGAGCCGAGCCAGCGCACGAATCATGGGCTGTGTTGAGCCCAAGAGCTCGGCCGATCCAGCATCTGCCCGATATTCGCGTTGGCGAGAAAACCAGGCCACAATGATCGAGGCCAAAATACCAAAGACGATTTCACACACAATCACGGTGATGTAATAGCCAAAACCGATGCCGCCGCGATCATTGCGTGAGAGTGCGCGATCGACAAAAAAACCAACCGCACGGGCTAAGAAAATCACAAAAGTGTTGACCACCCCTTGGATGAGGGTCAAGGTCACCATATCTCCGTTGGCAATGTGTGCGACCTCGTGGCCGAGTACCGCAGCCACCTCTTCCTCGTTCATGCTTTGCAAGAGTCCTGTGGACACCGCCACCAAGGAATCATTTTTAAATGCGCCAGTAGCAAAGGCATTGGGCGCGCCCTCATAGATAGCCACATCAGGATGGCCAATGCCGGCCCGATCAGCCAATTGATGGACCGTTTCCACTAACCAGGCCTCACGTGAGTTGCGTGGTGATTGTGGATCGATGATCTGCGCGCGGGTGCTGAGCAGCGCCATTCTTTTGCTCATCAGCAATGAAATGATGGCACCGGTAAAGCCAATAATGGCTGAAAAGATTAACAGCTGGGTGGGGTCAATGCCGTTAGCCGTGAGATAACGTCCTACCCCAAAAATATTCATGAAAATACTGAGTACCACCACGACCGCCAAGTTGGTCGCTAAAAACAACAAAATTCTTTGCATAAACATGTCCTTCAATAGCAACGATGTTGAGTAATGGTTGAAGTGTCCGGTTGGTGATAGCTAAATTTGTTTAACCCCTGGTTTTCATTTTCATGCAGAGTATATTATTTAACTTTGCCGCCATTTACTATAACTGGATTTTTGCTGCATGCAGTCTCTATGGATGCTGGTGACCTGTGCAATGTTTGCGCTCATGGGCGCCAGTGTGAAATTTTCTGCCGATTTTGATGCCAATTTAGCGCAAATTATCTTCTTCCGCGGCCTGCCATCCGTTTTAATCTTGTTTGCATGGACTAGACTGAAAAGGCTAAGTTTAGTTCCTCTGAGCTGGGGTTTACATATCCGTCGCAATTTGTTTGGCATCTCTGCCATGTGGTTGAGTTTTTTTGCGATGTCGATGCTCCCGTTGCCAACTGCCGTTAGTTTAACCTATACCGCCCCCCTTTTTATTGGCATTTGGATGCTTTTCTTTGGTGGCTCTCAGAGCGATTGGCTACGTGTATTGGCTGTGTTGGCTGGTTTTATAGGGGTGTTGGTGATCCTACGCCCCAGCTTTGGGGATGACCAATGGTTTCCTGGCTTGCTTGGCATTATTTCAGGGGCATTTTCAGCTGTTGCAATGATGCAAATTCGTCAGTTGGGCTTGGTCGGTGAGCCCGAGTGGCGCACTGTGTTCATTTTCTCGAGCTTTGTGTGTTTGACCAGTTTGGTGGTCATGGGTGTGATCGGCTGGCCTAGCATCGATTGGCGTGCGTATTCTTCGCTAGCAGTGGTGGGGATTTCGGGTTTGTTTGGGCAGCTGGCGTTAACCCGTGCCTTTGGTTATGGGTCGACATTATTAACGGCGGCACTGCAGTACAGTACAATTATCTTTGCAACCTTGCTGGGGGTGGTGATATGGGGCGATTGGCCAGATGCCATGGCCTGGCTAGGGATGCTCTTAATCATTGTCTCAGGGCTGCTTTCGGCCTGGCGCACCTATACAGAAAACAGGGTGTTACGTGGCGAGTCCACGGTCAAGTCTGCGCCCCTTGCCGAAGAGCGCGAGGCAGCCTAATTAAATCGCACAAAGGGGCTTTATGAGTCAGTCTAGTCTTTTTTCTGTTGCCCAGGCACAGGCCGCTTTAGCCGCGGATGATGCTGTATTTATCGATACTCGTTATGACTTGACCGATGCACAGGTCGGGGTGCGCGCCTTTGAAAAGGCGCGTATTCCGGGTGCTTTATTTTTTGATCAAAGCCGTGTAATGGTGGGGCAGTGTACGGGCAAAAATGGTCGTCACCCGCTGCCGCAGCTGAGCCTGTTTAAGCAGCTCTTGCAGCGACTGCAGCTGGATACCGGACGCCAAATCATTATTTATGATGCCAGCAATGGCCAATTTGCGGCGCGCCTGTGGTGGATGTTGCGCTGGGCGGGAATCACTCAGGTGGCATTGCTGGATGGGGGGTGGCAGGCTTGGTTGGCTGCTGATGCCCCTATAGACGAGGCTCCGGTCGATGCGCATCGGGTCAGCGCGATCGCCCAAGACATCGGCCTGGCAGAGACTGTGGCAGAGGATGCCGAGCAGGGCCAGATGCCTTTGTATCGCCGCGAAGCCATTTTAGCGCAACTCGATGCGCCCGAATTGTGTATTATTGATGCCCGTGCCGCAGAGCGTTATCGCGGCGAGGTCGAGCCTTTGGATCCTGTGGCGGGTCATATTCCGGGTGCTTTAAATCGACCCAGCAGTCACAATCTGCAAGCGGACGGGCGTTTTAAAACCGCCGAGCAATTACGCGCAGAGTGGATTGATTTTATTGGGCCGTTGCGTCCGCAGCAGATAGTGCATCAATGTGGCTCAGGTATTACTGCCTGTCATAACTTGTTTGCGATGGAGTTGGCTGGGCTGACAGGTTCCGCGTTGTATGCAGGCTCTTGGAGTGAGTGGGTGGCCCATGAGGGGGCCCCAGTGGCGGTTGGCTAATATAGAGGTGATTGAATGACGACTGATACCATGCGCGCGACACAGGTGCTCGAGCACCGTGCAGCGCAGGTTGAACAGGTGTTAGAGGCTTTGATGCCTTCTGACCAAACGATACCCCTTCGTTTGCATGAGGCGATGCGCTATGCAGTACTCGGCGGGGGCAAGCGTATTCGTGCCGCTTTGGTATATGCAGCGGCTGAGGCCGCCACAGGGGGGAAAGCGCTCAGTGCGGCCCAGCAAAAGGCAGTGGATCATTGTGCTGCCGCTGTCGAGATGATTCATGCCTACTCGTTGGTGCATGATGATTTGCCCTGCATGGATGACGATGTGTTGCGGCGTGGTCAGCCAACGGTACACGTTGCCTACGATGAGGCAACGGCCATGTTGGTGGGGGATGCTTTGCAGCCTTTAGCCTTTGAGGTATTAGCATCCATGCCAATTGCGCCTGCTTTGATCGTGCAGGCACTGACCGAATTATCACGTGCCATTGGTAGCCAGGGCATGGTCGGGGGGCAGGCCATCGATTGTGACCATGTAGGGCAGCAGCTATCGCTACAAGAGCTACGTACCATGCATGAAATGAAAACGGGTGCGTTGCTCAAGGCCAGTATCCTATTAGGGGGCATTGTGGCCGGGGCCAGCTCCAAGGTGCGCAATCATCTACGAGATTATGCTGATGCGGTTGGTCTGGCTTTCCAGGTGGCTGATGATATTTTGGATGTCACTGCAGACACAGATACTTTGGGGAAAACGGCGGGCAAGGATGAGGCTCAAAATAAACCCACCTACGTGAGCTTGATGGGTTTAGAAGCCGCCCAAGGGTTATTACAAGAATTGGTTGATCAGGCCCATGCTGCACTGCTACCTATCGGTGAGGGGCGGCAAACGCTGGCATTATTGGCGCATTTTATTGCGGCCCGTGATTACTAGTGCATTGGGCAAACTGAAAAAAAATGCGACATGCTACACCTGTACGCAGAAAAGCTCTACAATAAATAGTTCGATTTTGGTTATGGCGGTCGGTTAGTCAGCGCCCAAGGTTATCTATGGCATCTGTTACATTACAAGATATTCAATCCCCTCAGGATCTACGTGCGCTCAAGCGCTCGGACCTCAATGCACTGGCACATGAGCTGCGCGAGTTTGTGCTGCAGTCGGTGGCCCAGACCGGTGGTCATTTGTCATCTAATCTTGGCGTGGTCGAGCTTACGCTGGCATTGCATTATGTCTTTGAGACCCCTAATGATCGCCTGATATGGGATGTAGGGCATCAATCCTATCCGCACAAAATTCTCACAGGCCGTCGCGATGAAATGTCGGGGCTGCGCAAAAAAGGGGGGATTTCTGGTTTTCCCAAACGCAGCGAGTCCGAGTTTGATGATTTTGGTACCGCACATTCCTCAACCTCTATTTCTGCAGCCTTAGGGATGGCAGTGGCGGCGCGCAATGCGGGTATCGATAGACAGCATCTAGCCGTGATCGGTGATGGGGCGATGACGGCTGGGATGGTCTTTGAGGCGTTAAATAATGCCGGTGTGATCCCCGGGGTCAATCTATTGGTGATTTTAAATGACAACGACATGTCGATTTCACCCCCTGTTGGGGCGCTGAATCATTATCTGGCGCGTTTGTTGTCTGGGCGTTTTTATGCCGCAGCCAAAGATGTGGGCCGCGCCTTTCTGCAGCATGTGCCCCCTGTTCTCGAGTTGGCCCGCCGCTTTGAGGGGCATGCCAAGGGGGTGCTGGCGCCTGCCACTTTGTTCGAAGAGTTTGGTTTTAATTATGTTGGGCCCATTGATGGGCATGATCTCAATAGCCTGATCCCTACACTGGAAAACCTGCGCGAGCGCGGGGGGCTGCAGTTTTTGCACGTGGTTACCAAAAAAGGCCAGGGCTATAAATTAGCCGAGGCCGACCCTGTGCTGTATCACGGTCCGGGTAGTTTTGATCCAGCGGTCGGGATACAACCCGCCAAACCCCAACCAGTCAAAAAAATCAGTTTTACCCAGGTGTTTGGCCAATGGATTTGCGATCGTGCGAGCAAGGACAGCCGCTTGCATGGGATTACGCCAGCAATGCGCGAGGGCAGTGGTCTGGTCGAGTTCGAACAACGTTTTCCCAGTCGCTACTTTGATGTGGGCATTGCCGAGCAGCATGCGGTGACCTTTGCGGCGGGTCTGGCCTGCGAGGATAAAAAGCCAGTTGTGGCGATTTACTCCACCTTTTTACAGCGCGCCTACGATCAGTTGATTCATGATGTGGCATTACAAAATTTAGATGTCACTTTTGCTCTTGACCGCGCTGGTTATGTGGGTGCCGATGGGGCGACGCATGCAGGTAACTACGATATTGCTTTTATGCGCTGTGTGCCCAACCTCGTCATCAGTACGCCTTCGGATGAAAACGAGGCACGGCTATTATTAAATACCTGTTATGAGTATCCAGGTCCTGCCTCTGTGCGTTATCCCCGTGGTGCCGGGGTCGGTGCGTTGGTGACGGCAGGCTTTGATACCGTTCCGGTGGGCAAGGCGGTCGTCCGCCGCAACGGCCATACCGTCGCTATTTTGTGTTTTGGCACATTGATGCATGAGGCACTCAAGGTCGCCGAAAAAATAGATGCTACAGTGGTTGACATGCGCTTTGTCAAACCTATTGATGTCGAGATGATCGAGCAGATGGCCGATAGCCACCAGGCGATTGTGACTATTGAGGATGGGGCACGCATGGGGGGCGCAGGTGCGGCCGTGCTCGAAGAGCTGAGCGCCATGCAAAAGCACAACCCCACTTTATTATTGGCCTATCCCGATGTTTTCCTGGATCATGGCGAACAAAAACAATTACATGCCATGGTGGGCCTAGACAGTGAGGGCATCGAGCGCTCAATCAATGAGTTTCTAGCCACCAGGGTGCATGCCTAATATCTATCGCTAATAGAGGCGCAATACGATGTTTTCTATTTGCACGACGTCTGTGGTTGATTGTCGTCTGTATTATCTTGGATAATAGAAGCCTAAACTATTCTTTCTAGCCTAATTGGTTGTAAAAATGACAGTATCTACCACTCGGGAAATCATGCCCGATGTTCAAAGCCGTGGCGACACGCGTCAAATCACCATTCAAAAGGTGGGGGTGCGGCGTGTGCGCTATCCTTTTAATATTCAAATTGATGGGCAGGCTCAGCCAACCGTTGCCGATTGGGAAATGACGGTTGCCTTGCCTGCTGAAGAAAAGGGCACGCATATGTCGCGCTTTATTGCTTTGCTGGAAGAGCATCGCAATCAGCCTGTAGATTTGGCAGGGTACTGCCAAATGGCGACCCAAATGCTGGATTTACTCGACGCCCGCCAAGGCGAGCTGCGTGCCGAGTTCCCTATCTTTATCGATAAAGAGGCCCCTGTCTCCAAGGTCAGCAGCCTATTAGATTATCAGCTCAGCTGGGTGGTACGTGCCAATGCTGACCTGAGCCAGCCGATAGAGGCCCTCCAAGTACAGGTGACCATCCCCGTGACCAGTCTGTGCCCATGCTCCAAAGAAATTTCAGAGTACGGCGCCCACAATCAGCGCTCTCATGTGGTGGTTGATTTGCATCTGGATCCAGCCACACTCGAGCAGTTTAATTTGGCGGCTGTGATTGCTGGCATCGAAGAGCAGGGGTCTAGCCAACTGTGGGGGCTGCTCAAGCGCACCGACGAAAAATACGTCACCGAACATGCCTATGATAATCCCAAGTTTGTCGAGGATTTGGTACGTGATGTGGCGGTCTACCTAAATAGCGTTGACGCTGTGCAGGGCTACCGCATCGAGGCGGAAAACTTTGAATCCATTCATAACCACTCAGCCTACGCAGTGGTCGAATCTCAATAACGAACAAGGCGCCCAGCAGGCGGTGTGATTGTTGTGATTTAGCGCTTGTTTGGTGGGCCTAAAGGCGTTATACTCTACGTCTTGTCTTTTGCCCGCTTTTATATTTTCCTAGCGATATTATTGCGAGGTTGATCTATAAAACGGGCTATTGGGCAAACTTGCCTAATATCCATAAAAGGAGTTTTTTATGCGTCATTATGAGGTGGTGTTTATAGTACACCCCGATCAGAGCGAACAAGTTAACGCCATGATCGAAAGATACGAGGCGACTGTTACCGCTGGTGGTGGTAAAGTTCACCGTGTTGAAGACTGGGGCCGCAGACAGTTGGCGTATCCCATTCAAAAACTCGTTAAAGCACATTATGTGTGCCTAAACGTCGAAATTAACAAGGAAACACTCGAAGAGCTCGAGCACGCTTTCCGCTACAACGATGCGATTTTACGCAGTCTCATCACCCAGACCAAGGAAGCCCCCGAGGGTCCTTCGGTCATGATGAAGTCCGTTGAGCGCGAGGAAGGTCGTCGCAGCGATGCTGATGACGATTCCGAGACCTCTAACGAGGCTCAGGACAGCACAGAAGACGAGCCTGCATCTGAGCAGCCATCTGCTGATCAGGCAGAGGAAAAGACGGAGAACGCCTAATACGTGAGTAATCACCACGCACAGCGCAATCAGGCGGTGTTAACGGGGGTCGTCCAGCAGATCGAGCCATTACGGCATACTCCTGCAGGGGTCCCGGTGCTTTCGCTGCAGCTACAGCATCAATCGCGTCAGCAGCAGGGGGAGTTTCAGCGTCAGCTAGATTTCGAATTGAGTGCGCGTGCGGTGGGGGCCGTTGCCCAACAACTTTCCGATGCGATAGAAATAGGCAGCTGCCTATGTTGTTGGGGGTTTATGGCACCCGGGCATCGTTCCAGTTCTTTTTTGCTATTGCATATCAATAGATTCGAGTTATTAAATTGTTTGCCCCAATGGGGCCAAGAGGAAAATCATCATGGCAGTCGGTCGTAGAAGAAGAGATAGACGTCGTCGTTTTGGTCAACAAAATCCATTGTTTAGACGACGCAAGTTTTGCCGCTTTACAGTGGCAGGCGTTAAGGAAATTGATTACAAAGATATCGATACCTTGCGCGATTTTATCCAGGAAAATGGTAAAATCATTCCAGCACGTTTAACCGGTACCAAGGCGCACTTCCAACGCCAGCTCGATAACGCGATCAAGCGTGCTCGCTTCCTGGCTTTGTTGCCCTACACTGATAATCACAAATAAGCTGGGAGCTCAAAATGCAAGTAATTTTGCTAGAAAAAGTTGTCAATTTAGGTGATTTGGGTGACGTGGTTCGCGTGCGCAACGGTTATGCACGCAACTTTTTGATTCCTCGTGGTATTGCACGCCGTGCAACCCCTGAGGCCATCCAAGAAATCGAAGCACAGCGTGCCGAGCTCGAGCGCGCCCAACAAGAACGCTTGGCTGCCGCTCAGGCGCTGGGCAATCAGTTGGCTGAGCTACGCGTCGAGATTTCACAAAAGGCGGGTGTGGATGGGCGTCTGTTTGGTTCTGTGACCAATATGGACATCGCCACAGCCCTGGCCGAAAAGGGTTTCGACAGCGTTCAGCGCTCGCAGATCCGTCTGAGCGACGGCCCCTTCAAGGCGGTGGGCGAGTACCCTGTAGTGATTTCCTTGCACCCTGATGTAGAGGTAGAAATCACCGTTGCTGTCGAGGGTGACCTCGACTAAAACAGTCGCGACAGCATCATTAAAAAGCCGGCTGCATTGCACCGGCTTTTTTTATCGCCAGTACAATATAAAATGACTTATGGTCATTTTGTCATTGGCTTTATGTTTGGCATCACACTTCAGATAGGCATATTTTATGCAGCAAGTCCCTAGCCCCGAAGAGTTTTCCGCACCCGATACCCCTCCTGCTGGCCACGATGGTGAGTTGGCAGATCTACGTTTGCCCCCTCATTCAGTCGAGGCCGAGCAATCTGTGTTAGGTGGGTTGATGTTGGATAACCACGCCTGGGATCGCATTGCCGATCTGTTGCGTGAGGACGATTTTTATCGTTATGAACACCGCCTGATTTGGCGTCATATTTCCAAACTCATCGAGTTAAACAGAGTGGCGGATGTGGTCACGGTCCACGAGTCCTTGGTCAATGCGGGACAGGCCGATGAGATTGGTGAAATTCATTATCTTAATGCGCTGACGCACAATACACCGTCGGCGGCCAATATTCGTCGTTATGCTGAAATCGTGCGCGAGCGTTCAATGCTGCGTCGTTTGGTCACCATTGCCGATGATATTGCCAGCAACGCCTTGCAGCCGCGCGGTAAAGAGGCGCGTGAGATCTTGGACCAGGCTGAGTCACTGATTTTTCAGATTGCCCAAGAAGGGGCGCGCGGCGGTGAGGGGTTTCTCGAGATCGAGCCTGTGCTCAAGCAGGTCGTTGAGCGCATTGATGAGCTCTATCAACGCCAAGATGATTCTGAGGTCACCGGGGTGCCCACCGGCTTTATCGATCTTGATCGGATGACTTCGGGGCTCCAAGAGGGCGATTTGGTCATCGTTGCCGGGCGGCCGTCGATGGGTAAAACCTCGTTGGCCATGAATATCAGTGAGTATATTGCTATCCATCATGGCTTGCCGGTGGCTGTGTTTTCCATGGAAATGGGCGCGGCACAGCTCGCAATGCGCATGATTGGCTCGGTAGGGATGTTGGATCAACATCGGTTACGTACGGGAAAGCTGCGCGAGGATGATTGGCGCAAGGTGGTGGATGCGATGAAAACCATCCAACAATCACAAATTTTTATTGATGAAACTCCCGGACTTTCAGCGATGGAGGTGCGCGCACGGGCCCGTCGATTAGCCCGTCAGTGTGGCAAGCTAGGGGTGATTGTGATTGACTACCTACAGTTGATGTCAGGCAGTTCGGGCAGTGAAAACCGAGCCACAGAGATTTCTGAAATCAGTCGCTCGCTCAAGGGGCTGGCCCGTGAATTAAACTGCCCGGTCGTGGCCCTATCGCAGTTAAACCGCAGTTTAGAGCAGCGTCCCAATAAACGCCCAGTGATGAGTGATTTGCGTGAGTCTGGTGCGATTGAGCAGGATGCGGACCTGATTCTCTTTATTTATCGCGATGAGGTGTATCACCCTGATACCCCCGACAAAGGCACTGCCGAAATAATCATCGGCAAGCAGCGTAACGGGCCAATTGGGACTGTGCGTTTGGCCTTCCAAGGGTCAAGCACCCGTTTTTTAAACTTTATCCAAGATCAATAAATTAGGCATTACTCAACGCAATGGCCGCGTCATAGGCGCTTTGTAGCGAGCGCTCATCAGCAATGCCCTGGCCAGCGATGTCGTAGGCCGTGCCATGATCCACACTGGTCCGTATAAAGGGCAACCCGACCGTGACGTTGACGCCTTGTTCTAGGCCCATGTATTTCACGGGGATCAGCCCTTGATCGTGGTACTGGGCCACGACAATATCAAACTCACCCCGGCGGGCACGCATAAAGATGGTGTCGCCCGGCCATGGGCCACTGACGTCTATGCCGCGTTGGCGAGCCTGCTCGATGGCGGGTTGGATGATTTCTATTTCCTCAGTCCCAAATTGACCTGCCTCACCGGCATGTGGGTTGAGACCCGCGACGGCAATCCGAGCCGTCGGCAGCTGGGCCTGCTGACAAAACTGATGGGCTAGCTGGATGGTCTGGAGCTGCTTTTCAATGCTGAGCTGGCTGCTGACTTCTTTAAGGGGGATATGAATGGTGGCGAGCATGACCTTGATCTCATCATTCATGAGCATCATGGCATAGTGTTCGGTATTCGTTTTTTCTGCCAAAATCTCGGTATGCCCAGGCGCCTGGATCCCTGCTTGGTGCATGGCATCTTTGTTGAGGGGGGCCGTCACAATGGCACGCACATGCCCCTCGTTGGCGTGTTGGATGGCAAAATTGAGTGCATCATAGGCCATTTTCCCCGCCTCAGCATTGACCTCGCCATAGGGTAGGTCTTCGGGCAGTGGCGGCCCGCATTGCAGCACGGGGATTTGGTTTTCCACCGAACTAATGCGGGCATACTGTATGGGGTGGCTAATCGCGACCAAGCGAAAAACCTGATCTAAATCGGTTAAGGCAAGCGCCCGTTGGAGGCTGACCAGATCACCATAGATGATGCCAGGGACCTCTTGTGCCTGGCTGAGCAGGCGGACGCAGAGCTCGGGTCCAATGCCAGCGGCATCGCCCATGGTAATGGCAATAGGGCGCTCGAGGTTGTTTTCAGGTGCAGTAGTGCGCATGGTGTGTCGTTCTCTTAAAGGGCGCTGTTGGCAAAGTCTGCGAGTCGCGAACGCTCGCCTTGTTGTAGGGTGATATGACCGGCGTGAGGCCAGTCTTTAAAGCGATCCACCACATAGGTGAGCCCAGAGCTGCCCTCGGTCAGGTACGGCGTGTCGATTTGGGCGAGGTTGCCCAGACAAACAATTTTGGTCCCGGGGCCCGCGCGCGTGATGAGCGTTTTCATCTGTTTAGGAGTCAGGTTTTGGGCCTCATCAATAATGACAAATTTATTTAAAAATGTACGGCCGCGCATAAAGCTCAGCGATTTGATCTGAATATGAGCACGGATCGCTTCGAGTGCAGACTGGTGCTGTGTATTGTGTGTGCTGAGTGCGTAATGATGGCGGCTGCCCGCTTGGAGTACCTCGAGGTTGTCCTCTAGGGCACCCATCCAGGGGGCCATTTTTTCCTCTTCAGTACCGGGTAAAAAGCCGATATCGTCACCAACAGGGACGGTGGCTCGGGTGATGATGATCTCATTGTAGCGCTTGGTTTCCAAGGTCTGGGTCAGGCTACTGGCCAGTGCCAATAGGGTTTTACCAGTCCCGGCTTGGCCCAATAGAGACACAAAATCACAATCCGGGTTCATGAGCAGATTAAGGGCAAAGTTTTGTTCGCGGTTGCGAGCAGTAATCCCCCATAGGTTATTTTTGGTATGCCCGTAATCACGCAAGGTCGCCAAGACTGCCGTATTACGATGTACCTCTTTGACCTGAGCGCTAAAGGGGGGCTCGGTTTCGGTATAGATAAACTCATTGACACTGAGTTCACGCACCAAAGGCCCACGAATACGATAAAAGGTAAAGCCTGATTGCACCCAAGTCTCGACCTCGCCCTCAAGCTCAGACCAAAAGTCAGGCGCAACGACGCGGCTGCCCTTAAAGAGCAAATCGGTATCATCCATGACATGATCATGGCGATAGTCTTCGGCGGGTAAGCCCAACGCCTTGGCCTTGAGGCGGATGTTGATGTCTTTGGAGACCAGGATGACTTGCTTGTCTTTAAATTTGTCTTGGAGGCTGCGGACTATATATAAGATGGCGTTGTCTGCTTTGCCGACAGGCAAATGGATGGGCAACTGAGCATCTAAGGCCTGAGTTTGTAAAAAGAGCTTGCCCTGTGCCTCAACGTGCCCCAGGATATCCAGGGACATGCCCTGAGCCATGTTTTGGTCTAGAACAATATTATCCAGATAACGACTGACCTGTCGGGCATTGCGAGCAACCTCGGAAAGCCCCTTTTTCTGATTGTCTAGCTCCTCGAGCACGATCATGGGGATAAATACGTCATGCTCTTTAAACATAAACAAACAATTGGCATCGTGGAGCAAGACGTTGGTGTCTAAAACAAAGAGCTTAGGGGTTTCATCCGCTGCGCTTTCGAGCGCAGTTTGAACGCCAGGTTTGGGCTTGTCTGTGGCCTGAGTAGCGGGCTGGCTGTCCTTGGCTGTGCTGGGTGTCGAGGCCTGTTTAGTGGCGGTCTTGGACGCGGTCTTGAGTAATGCAGGGGTCTGCTGACTCGCTTTTTTGCCCGCTTTTTGAGTGCTCGTTTTTTTGGCTGCTGCGCTCTGTGCGGTTTGGGCCGTCGGATCAGTTTTTGCAGCCTTTGTCGCTTTTGTTGCCTTTGTTGCTTTTGTGGTTTTCGCCGTTTTTGCAGTTTTCGCTGTTTTGGTTGCTTTTGTCGCTTGTACAGATTTTTTAGCGGCTGTTTTTTTGCTGGCCTTTTGGGCCGCTGCCGATGGAGTGTCTACGGCTGCCTCTGAGGAGGCCGCACTGGGTTGTTTGGCCGCTGTCTGGGCGGTAGCAGCGTCTTGTTCAGCAGTGGCGTCGGGATGAGCAGAGGGGTCGGGAGCCTTGTTGAGCGTTTCTTTGCTCAGGCGGCTGCCTAATCGGGTAGGTAGCGGTGGTAAGGGCATGGTGTTTACAAGGCTCCTGATATCAGCGTTAACTCAAGCAATAGGGGTGATTTTTGATTATAGGTTTTCGCAGGCCTCGAAAACGGCATCTACGTGCCCTGGGACGCGTACTTTACGCCATTCTTGGACCAATTCGCCAGCCCCATTAAATAAAAAGGTGCTGCGTTCGATGCCACGTACCTTGCGACCGTACATGTTTTTGTCCTTGATGACAGAAAAGAGATTGCACAGCGTCTCGTCAGGGTCTGAGATCAGTGCAAAACTCAGATCATATTTGTCAGCAAAGCGTTCGTGAGAGCTCATGCTATCGCGTGAGGCACCGATGATTTTTACGCCCAACTGTTCAAACTCGGCCAGTTTGGCTTGAAAATCATTGGCTTGGTTGGTGCAGCCTGGGGTATTGTCACGCGGGTAAAAGTAAAGGACAAAGGGCTGGCCGATCAGATCTTGGCTATTGATTTCGCCCTGCGTACTTTCGGCGGTAAAGGCGGGGACTTTGGCCCCTATCTCTATGGTTGTCATAAAATCATCCTGTGTCAGTAGTGTGGTTAAGCTTAGATAATGAGCGCAGCGACCACAAGCCGCCCCTCAGACATGAGGATATTATACGTGCGGGCAGCCGCTGGGGTGGTCATGACTTCAATGCCAATGCCAATGCTTTGCAATTCGGCAGTGACGCGAGGGTTTAAAAAGGTTTGGGCTGACCCCGTACCCAAGAGGATAATCTCGGTATTTTGTGGGTTTTCTAAACCAGGCCCAACATCGTCAAGGAAATCCATAGGGCTCTGTTCTTTGGCCTGTACGCCAGCGAGTAGGCGTAACTGCATCTGGTCGATTTCTGCGGCGTCCTGTAGGCCCAGCGGCAGTATTTCGCCGGTAGGGGCGAAATAGATAGACTCAGTATATTTGGTTTGGTTGACCTGGATGTAGTCATCACCATAGGCCGTCACAGCATTGAGGTCGGGATTTGATTCACGTTGAAGGTACACGATTGCGCCTCTAAATAGATGTGTTGAACATAGCGTAAAAAGTTTAAGGCTAATAAAGGCGAAAGTTTTGGCTAACTGGTGCTAATCTATTAAACTTTAACGTTTGGCTGGTGGCGTATTGTTGCGGCTCTTTTGATGTTTCGGTTTCAGCATACAGTTTACCTGTGTAGATTCACCTTTGTAAAAGGACGGTTATGAGTAGTTTTCCCCGTATCGATCGTTTGCCCCCTTATGTGTTTAATATTACCGGCGAGCTTAAAATGGCGGCGCGCCGCAGAGGGGAAGACATTATTGATATGTCGATGGGTAATCCCGATGGGCAGACCCCAGCACATATTGTAGAAAAGCTGGTCGAGGTCGCCCAGCGGCCGAATACCCATGGTTATTCTGTGTCGCGCGGTATTCCCCGTTTGCGCAAGGCCATTGCCGACTGGTATGCCCGTCGTTACGATGTGGCCATTGATTATGACACCGAGGCCATTGTGACCATCGGCTCTAAAGAGGGGTTGGCTCATTTGATGCTGGCCACGCTCGAGCAGGGGGATACCGTATTGGTGCCCAATCCCAGCTATCCCATTCACATTTATGGGGCCGTGATTGCTGGGGCAAACGTCCGCTCTGTCCCTATGGTACCTGGGATAGACTTTTTTGCCGAAATTGAGCGTGCGGTGCGTGAGGCCATCCCCAAGCCCAAAATGATTATTCTGGGCTTCCCAAGTAATCCAACCGCCCAATGCGTGGATCTGGAGTTTTTTGAGCGCATTGTGGCTTTGGCGCGTGAGCATAATATTTTGGTTGTGCATGATTTTGCTTATGCGGATATTTGCTTTGATGATTACAAAGCGCCCTCTATCATGCAGGTGCCGGGGGCACGCGATGTCGCGGTCGAGTTTTTCACCATGAGCAAGAGCTACAATATGGCGGGCTGGCGTATTGGCTATATGGTGGGCAATGAGCGCATGGTGTCAGCGCTGGCACGTATCAAGAGCTACCACGACTATGGTACCTTTACACCTATCCAGGTGGCTGCGATTGCGGCGCTCGAGGGCCCCCAAGAGTGCGTGGATGAGGTCGTCAAAACTTATCAATCACGCCGTGATGTACTGGTCAAGGGGTTGCATGAGCTCGGCTGGATGGTTGATGTACCCAAGGCGTCCATGTATATCTGGGCGCGTATCCCTGAGTTCTATCGTGAGATGGGCTCATTAGAGTTTTCCAAACGTTTGCTCAGCGACGCCAAGGTTGCTATTTCCCCTGGGATCGGGTTTGGTGATTATGGTGATGAGTACGTGCGTTTTGCTTTGATCGAAAATGAGCAACGCACGCGCCAAGCAATTCGTGGTATCCGAGAAATGTTCCGTAAAGATGGGTTAGTTAAATGAGGCCAATAAAAGTCGGTTTGTTAGGTTTGGGTGTGGTCGGTGGTGGCACCTGGAAGGTTCTCAAGCATAATGCTGATGAGATTGCACGTCGGGCTGGCTGCCGTATTGAGGTGGCTGGGGCGGCTGTACGTGATCTGGAAAAGGCACGTGCCTTGGTGGGTGACGAGGTTTGGCTCACTGATAAAGGGCTCGAGCTAGTACAGCACCCAGATATTGATATTGTGGTTGAGCTGATTGGTGGTGATACCTTGGCGCTCGACTGGGTGATGGAAGCCATCCAGCAGGGCAAGCACGTCGTGACTGCCAACAAGGCCATGCTGGCGGAGCATGGCAATGAGATTTTCGCTGCTGCGCATAAAAAAGGGGTCATGGTTGCCTTTGAGGCAGCGGTGGCTGGGGGTATTCCCATTATCAAGGCCATGCGCGAAGGGTTGACTGCAAACCGTATTCAATGGGTCGCGGGCATCATTAACGGCACCACCAACTTTGTGTTGTCCGAGATGCGTGCCAAGGGGCTGTCTTTTGCTGAGGCACTGGCTGATGCCCAAGAGCTCGGTTATGCCGAGGCGGACCCTACCTTTGATATCGAGGGGGTGGATGCCGCGCACAAGCTCAGTTTGTTGGCGTCATTGGCCTTTGGTATTCCAGTGCAATTTGATAAGGCTCATGTTGAGGGGATTACCACACTGGCCGCTGAGGATATCGCACATGCCGAGCGTTTAGGGTATACCGTTAAATTACTGGGGATTACTCGAGCACGCGAAGAAGGGATTGAGTTGCGTGTGCATCCCACGCTGGTGCCCAATGAGAGCATGCTGGCCAATGTCCAGGGGGCAATGAACGCTGTGATGGTGCACGGGGATGCGGTCGGCTCCACTGTGTATTACGGGGCCGGGGCGGGTGAGCTGCCGACGGCTTCTGCCGTGGTGGCTGATTTGGTTGATGTGGCCCGCCTGATGAGCGCAGATCATGTGCACCGTGTGCCTTATTTGGCTTTCCAACAAGATGCAATGGCCGATACGCCGGTCTTACCGATGTCTCAGGTGTTGTCGTCGTATTATCTACGCCTTCGGGTCGAGGATCGTCCCGGTGTGTTGGCAGATGTGGCGCGTATTTTGTCTGATGCGGATATTTCTATTGAGTCCATGTTCCAAGAGTCTGCTGTCGGTGGGGAAACCGATATTATTTTTTTGACACACCAGGCCCAAGAGGGTGCGATTGACTTGGCGACCGAGCAAATACGTCGACTGGATTTTGTGCGTTCTAATTTGACGCGCTTAAGGGTGGAGCATTTGTAATGAAGTACATCTCGACACGCGGAGGCATGACTCCGCAAACCTTTGGTCATATCCTGCTAGAAGGGCTGGCACCGGATGGGGGCTTAGCGATTCCAGAGCACTACCCACAGGTCAGTGAGGCGACGCTCGAGCAATGGCGTACCTTATCCTATGCCGAGTTGGCCCTAGAGGTTTTGGCGCTTTATATTACCGATGTGCCGCGCGCTGATTTGGCACGTCTGTGTCAGGCCGCCTACGACCCGACTTTGTATAGTGGCCGTGAGATGGTGCCCGTAAAACCCTTGGGTGAGGGCCTGTCGTTATTAGGCCTGTCTCAAGGGCCGACCTTGGCTTTCAAGGATATGGCCATGCAGTTTTTGGGCCAAGTTTTCGAATACCAGTTAGAGCGCACAGATCGGACATTAAATATTCTGGGAGCCACTTCAGGAGACACGGGCTCTGCCGCTGAGTATGCATTGAGAGGCAAAAACCGTATTAATGTATTTATGCTTTCGCCTGATGGGCGCATGAGCCAGTTCCAACGGGCGCAAATGTATACCTTGCGGGATAAAAATATCCACAACTTGGCAGTGCGCGGGGTGTTTGACGATTGCCAAGACATCGTCAAGCATTTATCAGGTGATCTGGCGTTCAAGCAAAGAATGCGGTTGGGTGCGGTTAACTCGATCAATTGGGCGCGTATTGCCGCACAGGTAGTGTATTATTTCTGGGGTTGGTTACGCGTCACTACCGAGCCCATGCAGCCGGTGTCATTTGCCGTCCCTACAGGCAACTTTGGTAATATTTTAGCCGGCCATATTGCACGTCAAATGGGGCTGCCCATCCACGAATTGGTGTTGGCCACCAATGAAAATGATGTGCTCGATGAGTTCTTCCGTACGGGCATTTATCAGCCGCGGCGCTCACATCAAACCTATGCCACCTCTAGCCCTTCGATGGACATTTCCAAGGCCTCTAACTTTGAGCGTTTTGTGTATGATTTGGTCGATCGCGATACCGGGCAGGTCAACCGACTCTGGCGCGCGCTGGATACCAAGGGGTATTTTGACCTTAGTGCGTTGCGCAGTCAGTTGACTGATCGTTATGGTTTTCGCAGTGGCAAGAGCACCCACGAGGATCGGTTGAAAACCATTCGCCAGGTTCATGAGCAGTACGACGTGCTGATTGACCCACATACTGCAGACGGTGTGTTTGTCGGCCAGCAGTATCAATCACCTGATGTGCCGATGCTGGTGTTAGAAACGGCGCTTCCGGCTAAATTTGGTGAAACCATCCAAGAGGCGATTGGCGAGCCAGCCCCAGTGCCGCGGCATTTACAGCAATTGCTCGATTTGCCGCAGCATGTCACCGTGGTCGATGCCGAGCCGCAAGCGGTGCGTGAGTATATCGAGGAGCATGCATTGCTGGCGTGATGGTTTATCCCCTTGATGGGGCGTCAGACAGGGCTGTGTGAATCAGTTTTGCAGTACTCAACCCTGATCGCACCGCCCCCTCGAGTACGGCGGGGTAGTCAGAGTCTACCCAATCCGCTGCAAAATAAATACCGGGCCAAGGGCTATTAGCCTTTGGCCTTTTTAATTGGGGAGAGGCCCAAAAGGTGGCTCGTTGCTCGGTGATGAGCATACTGTCAACAATGGGCGGCAGCGGGTGCTGGCCCCGTGGCAATTGCGATTGGAGCTGCTCAATGAGTGCAGCCGTCACCGTTGCTTTATCTTGTGCTTTGAGCGCGGCGGCGTCACTGATGACAATGCTGATGGTGTTCTGGGCAAAGCTGGTCGGCAGTGCAGCGTGGTTAAAGACCCATTGCCCATAGTGTCGTCGTGCGTGATCTTCATAGAGCATGCTCATGGGGGTGGGTAGTGTCCATGCGAATTCTGGTTGCAGGTATAGGGTGGCGATGGGATTAAAGCGGATCTCCTTGAGTGTGCTCAGCACTTCTTGTTGGGCATGGGTGCTCGTCTCTAGGGATTGTAGTAGGCGCACAGCAGGCGGGACTTGGGTGGCAATCACACAGCAATCAAAAGGTTGTGCGAGCGCATGATGGGGCTTTTGACTGAAAAGAAGCAGCCGTTGTTGGGCATCGTATTGCAGTTTCTGAATGGGGGTGCCCGTGTGGTACGGAATGTCCTGCAATGCCTGCTGCACCCATAGTTGAGTCATGTCCTTGAGGGGGATTAATAACTGGGTACTGTGACGCCCTGAGCCCAGGCTATCGCGCAAAACGGCGGCAAAAATTTGTGCACAAGCCTCATTGATAGGCGTGTTAAGTGCAGCAATGCACAAGGGCTGCCAGAGCCGTTCGATGAGGAGGGGGCTTTGTCCGCATTGTGTTAATAATTGAGCCACTGTTTGCCCCACGGGCGGCTGCCAGCGTTGCTTTTTGAGATGGCTCATTAGTTTTAGCAGTGCCAGCTTATCTTTCCAGCCCAATCCGCGGCTGCCCCATATCGCCCCCAGCTGGTGCCAAGGGGCGGGCAGTGGCCAGTAACCAAAACTAAAGGTTTGGTCTAGGCTTTGGAAGCGCAGTTCTTGGCGATGAAAACGCTGCTCGGGGGCCAGACCGAGTGCCGTCATTAATTCTAGGGTCTGAGTGTACGCACCGATCAATAGATGTTGGCCATTATCAATGGTGCCCCAAGTAGCTTGCACACGGCGGGCCCGCCCGCCGAGGGTAGGACTGCTTTCAAATACAGTGACCTCGTGGCCTTGCTGGCTGAGCTGCCAGGCACAGGCCGCACCGGCCCAGCCTGCACCAATGACGGCAATACGGCTCATGAGCGTACAGATTTTAGAAATGAGCCCCCGTTAGTGACCCAGTTTTTCCATGCCAACCAAAATTTTCGTATTGGCGTCAGGCTGATGCGCTTGTCGAGGACATCCCACTGATCGCGGTCAATCTCTAACAAGAGCGTGTGGTAGATGGCCGCCATGAGTAGGCCAGGGCGTTGGGCACGGCGATCGACCTCGGGTAGGGACTGGGCGGCCTGTTGGTAATATTGGTGTGCTCGTTCACTTTGATGGCGCATCAGCGCAACAAATCGATCGCTGTATTGGCCATTGAGGATCTCTTGGGGCCGTACCTCAAAGCGATCGAGTTCATCCAACGGCAGATAGATGCGACCGCGCCGCGCATCGTCACCCACATCACGAATAATGTTGGTCATTTGAAATGCCAACCCGAGTTGCACGGCATAGTCTGTGGTTTGCGCCTGTGTTTGACCAAAAATCTTGGCCGATAAAATACCGACGACGCTGGCCACGTGCCAGCAGTATTTTTTTAGATCGTCCCAGCTTTGGTAGCGCGCTTGGTCTAAATCCATTTCCATGCCATCAATGATGGCGAGCAATTCTTGGTAGCGCAGATCATAGGTCTGAATATGAGGTAAAAGTGCCTTTAGCACTGGGTGGATGGGGGGCTCACCCTGAAATAGCGCATCAAGCTGCTCACGCCACCAAACGAGTTTCATCCGGGCAACCGAGGCCTCTGAGGTTTCATCAACGACGTCATCTACCTCGCGGCAAAACGCATACAAGGCAGTGATGGCCCGTCGTCGTTCCGGGGGCAAAAACAAAAACGCATAATAAAAGCTCGAACCGCTACGTGCGGCTTTGTCTTGGCAGTATTCGTCTGGTGTCATGTTGGTTATCGTTTAATTCCGTAAGGCTCGCACAAATAATAGCAGGCTATCTTGTTTTTTTATAATCGGGCGATGATTGAAGACATCGAATTGTACTCGTTCCAGTTTTTCCAAGATGCGCAACCCGCCCTGAATGATCAGGCGCAGCTCTAAATTAAGGCGCCCGGGCAAACGGCGACAAAGTGGTTTGCCTGCATTGAGCAATGCGCGAGCTTGCGTGACCTGATGCCGCATCAGGGCCTGCCAAGCCTCACGCTGGGTTGTGGACGGCACCTCGCCGGCCACCGCTTGGGCGATGAACCCTTCGTCGACGCCAAAGCGTTGCAGCTCTTGTTGTGGGATGTAGACCCGATCTTTATGCCAATCAATGGCCACATCTTGCCAAAAGTTGGTCAGCTGCAAGCCCGTGCAAATGGCATCCGACATGGTCAAACTGTCGGGGCGATTTTCCTGATATAAATGCAGCAGGATGCGTCCGACAGGGTCTGCCGAGCGCGTGCAATAATCCAACAGACTGGGGTAATCGTCGTAACGCTTGGTATGCACGTCTTGCTTAAAGGCAGACAATAAATCGTAAAAGGGTTTGAGCGGTAAATCATGGGCAGTGATGACTTCGGCCAAGGGCATAAAAATGGGGCGCAGACGCTGCTGACCGTCTTGTTCGATGCGTTGCTCGTTGATGAGATCTAATTGCTGGGCGTAGCGGTCGAGCTCTTGGAGGCGCCAGTCATCGCTGTGATCGCCTTCGTCGGCCACATCGTCCGCACAGCGGGCAAAGCGATAAATGTGTTGTACGGGGATGCGCAACCGCTTGGGCAGTAAGACTGATGCGACAGGAAAGTTCTCGTAGTGATCAATGGGCATAGAGGTGGCTGTAAGGGTTTCTGCTAAAGTGTATAAACTACGTAATAATAACGAATTAAACAAAACTGAGGGATGCCATGCCACGACCAATACAGTTACGGCTTTCGCCTGCAGCACTAACGCATAATTTAGCGGTGGTGCGTCATCGATTACAAACGGTGAGTACACAATTACAGCGACCCTCTCCGTATATTTGGGCAGTGATCAAGGCGAATGCATACGGTCACGGCATTGATTTGGGGGTGCAGGCCTTTGCGCAGGCAGATGGCTTGGCCATGCTGGATTTTAATGAGGCCATACGATGCCGTGAATTGGGCTGGACGAAACCCATTTTACTCTTAGAGGGTTTTTTTAGCGCCGATGACCTTGATTTGGTGGCACGCTATGACTTGAGCATTGTAGTGCATGAGGTCGCACAACTGCAGGCCTTACAGCAATTTTCACCAGCACGCCCCATCAGTACTTATTTAAAGATCAACACGGGGATGCATCGATTGGGCTTTGCCGGTGCCGCGGTAGAGGAGGCTTGGCATGCGCTACGGGCCTTGCAGCAACAGCGGGTGGTGCGCTTTTTGGGGACGATGACTCATTTTGCGCGGGCAGACAGTTCTACTGCCCAGACGCTTGCCCAGATCGAACGTTTTCAGCAGCTCAACCCTGCACCGGTGGCGCCCTTTAGTGTCTGTAACTCGGCTGCCACCTTAAACACCAGCCTGCAATCTCATTTACCCGCCACAGAGCAATGGGTGCGTCCTGGCATTTGCTTGTATGGGGCTTCTCCATTTGATGAAGAGGCAGCGGCTGATTATGGATTGCGTCCGGCACAAACCCTTTCCGCAGGCATCATTAGTGTGCAGCGGGTGCAGCCGGGTGAAGGGGTCGGCTACGGCCATACTTTTGAGGCTGAGCGTGCTTTGCGGGTTGGGGTGGTGGCCTGCGGCTATGCAGATGGCTACCCACGGCATGCGCCATCTGGCACCCCGGTGACCGTGGATGGGCAGCGTACCCGTTTGGTTGGACGTGTATCGATGGATATGTTGACTGTAGATATCACTGACCTACCGGCCGCGGGTGTGGGTAGCCAGGTGGTATTGTGGGGGGCGGGCGGGCCTTCGGTAGATGAGGTGGCCCAATCGGCCGGCACTATTGGCTACGAGCTTTTAACTGCGGTGACGGCACGTGTTCCCCGTGTTGTTGATTCATCCACGACTACCCATCAGGAGGATAACGATGAAAAATAAATGTGTATTAGTGACCGGCGCCACCAAAGGGATTGGCTGGGCGATCAGTCAACAGTTGGCGGATCGTGGGGCGCATGTTGTGGGTATTGCGCGCAATACACAAGATATAGATTTTCCCGGTTATTTATATGCCTGTGATTTGGCTGATGCAGGCGAGACCGAAGAGGTGTTGCGGGTCATCCGAGAAAAATACCCTGTTGATGCGATTGTTAATAATGTCGGCGTGGTGCGACCACAGGCATTGGGTGAGGTTGATCTGAGTGCCTTATACGAGGTGTATGATCTAAATGTGCGCGCCGCAGTACAGGTGACGCAGGCTTTTATACCCGCGATGAAGGCGCGCCAGGCAGGGCGTATCGTCAATATATGCAGTCGGGTGGTGCATGGCGCTTATGACCGCACCAGCTACAGCGCGGCCAAGAGTGCTTTATTAGGTTGCACCTATTCATGGGCGCTAGAGTTGGCATCGTATGGAATTACGGTGAATGCCGTGTCTCCTGGACCTACGGAAACTATTTTATTTCGTGACGGCCATCCCGAGGGCAGCGATATAGAACGCCGCGCCTTATCGTCCATCCCGATGGGGCGTTTTGCCCAACCCGATGAGGTGGCCTATGCCGTGCTCTTTTTTCTTGCTGATGAGGCCCGCTATATCACCGGTCAGGCACTGGGGGTGGATGGCGGGGGCTCTTTGGCCGGTCGGTAAATTTTTTGGCAGTTATGGTGATGTCTCAACGCTCCCTCAAAAGAAAAGAACGTAATATTTTTGTTTGCACCGCTTGTGACGCTCAACATCCCCGTTGGGAGGGGCGCTGCCCTCAGTGTGGCGAGTGGAATACCATCGAAGAACAAGAGGTACTGCCCGATGAGGCAGATGGCCACCGTTTTGCCGCCTTGGCCGGTACCAGCGAGGTTCAAAATCTCGCCCAGATACAGGCTCAAGAGGTGCAGCGTCGGCTGACGGGCTTGCCCGAGCTAGATCGGGCCTTGGGGGGTGGTATGGTTGCCGGGGGGGTGATTTTAATCGGGGGCGATCCCGGTGTGGGCAAATCTACTTTGCTTTTGCAAACGGTCAGCAGTATGGCCAGTCAGTGGCCGGTGCTTTACGTGACCGGCGAAGAGTCTGCGCAGCAGGTGGCATTGCGTGCGCAACGTTTGGCATTGCCCACTGAGCAGGTGCATTTGCAGGCTGAAATTCGCCTGGAGCACATCATTGCGACCTTGAAAGAGCGCCGCCCCGAGGTGGTGATTATTGATTCTATTCAAACCTTGTACTCGAGTCAGCTAAGCGCTGCCCCGGGTTCTGTTTCTCAGGTGCGCGAATGTGCTGCCCAGCTCACTCGAATCGCTAAGCAATACGGCATGACCATGGTGTTTATTGGGCATGTGACCAAAGATGGCGCTTTGGCCGGACCGCGCGTCTTAGAGCATATTGTCGATACGGTTTTATATTTTGAGGGGGATACCCATTCCTCTTTTCGATTGATTCGTGCCATTAAAAATCGTTTTGGTGCGATTAACGAATTGGGCGTGTTTGCCATGACTGACAAAGGCCTGAGAGGGGTCAATAATCCCTCGGCATTGTTTTTATCCCGTCATGCCGAGCAGGTTCCGGGTAGTTGTGTGGTGGCTACCCTAGAAGGGACGCGTCCGCTATTGGTTGAAATTCAGGCGTTGGTGGATACGGCGCATGTGCCTAATCCTCGCCGTTTGTCGGTGGGCCTTGAGTCCAGTCGGTTGGCCATGCTGTTGGCCGTATTGCACCGGCATGCGGGGGTGGCTAGTTTTGATCAAGATGTATTTATTAATGCGGTGGGTGGTGTACGCATTAGCGAGCCGGCGGCTGATTTGGCAGTTTTGTTTGCCATCGTGTCGTCGCTGACTGATCGTGCGGTGCCGCGCGGTTTGATGGTGTTTGGTGAGGTGGGGTTAGCGGGCGAGATTCGCCCCGCTCCGCGAGGCCAAGAGCGGTTGCGTGAGGCCGCTAAATTAGGTTTTAAACAGGCGGTGATCCCGCGCGCCAATGCTCCTAAAACGCCCATTGAGGGGCTAGAGATTATTGCTGTGCAACGTGTGGATCAGGCCATTGCCTTTATTCGTGAGCAGGGGAGTCGTTAATTGAGCGTGGTGGTTACTGTGGTACTGCTTTTAGCAGTGGGGGCCTTGATTGGCTTTCTCGGGGGGGTAGTAGGCATCGGTGGAGGCTTATTAGCGATCCCTTTTTTGGTTTTAGCGATGGGGTTTGAGCAGCAGGCAGCTCAGGGTTCTGCATTGTTAATGGTCTTGCCTGCCGTATTACTGACGTTATACAACTATCACAAGATGGCCCCCATCCCTCTGCGCCAGGCACTGGCAGGGGCCAGCACCTCTGTCGTTTTTACTTGGTTTGGGGCTAAGATTGCGCTGGGTCTGGATCCTGTGATGCTGCAACGCATCTATGCGGGCTTTATATTTTGTTTGGCGCTGTATTATTTTTATCAAAGTAAATACGCTGTCCAGCGGGCGCCGCGCGCTCGCTCGGGGCAGGGCGTTGAGGGCAACCCGGTCAATGAATATTCAGGCTATCATTTCATGCTCGTGGGCATGTTGTCTGGGACTGCAGGGGGGATTTTTGCAGTGGGTGGGTCGGTGGTGGTCGTGCCCCTATTGACGACCGTCTTCGGATTTTCACAATTCCGGGCCCAAGCGCTGGGCCTCACAATGATTGTGCCGGGTATTATTGTGGCGATGCTGACCTATGCTTATCATGGTCAGGTGTACGTCTCAGCAGGGATACCGCTGGCGATTGGTAGTTTATTAATGGTGCCGATTGGGGTGCGGGTGGCCTATAGGCTTGCCGAGGCACGACTACGTTTTATATTTGCCTGGACCTTGTTGGGGATTACTTTTTTAATGTTTTTTTCCGTCCGATGAGCAATTCTTCTATAGCGACGTTGACTCAATTGGGGTGGGGGGTACGCTATGTACGCGATTTTTTCCCTCAAACGACCCCAGCACCTGAGTATTTCTCGCCCACCAGCGAGCGCTTGCACGCCCAGCCTGTGACCCAAGGGGGGCGGCAGGCGGCTTGGTTTGTGCAGTTGCCATTCGACCAGCCAGCAGTGTTGCGCTATTATCGGCGGGGTGGGTTGATCGCGCAGTTTTTTCATGACCAATATTTATGGTTGGGCGCTGAACGCACCCGCTCTTGGGCTGAGTTCGAGGTGATGCGCTATCTCTATGAGCAGGGCGTCCCCGTGCCAGAGCCCATATGGGCCAGCTGGGAGCGTCATTTTCTTTATTATCGAGCAGCTTTGGTGACGGCGCGGGTAGCTGGGGCGCGACCCCTAGCCAGTGCATTGAATCAGGCATCGCCAGATGGGGTGGCTCGAGTCGTTAAAAGCATGCATGATGCCGGGGTCTATCATGCGGATCTCAATGCCTTTAATATTTTATTAGATGCGGATGAGGCCGTGTGGTTGATTGATTTTGATCGGGCGCGCCGTTTTCGGCAATTGAGTTTTGCCCAGCGCAAGAATAATTTACGCCGTTTGCAACGGTCTTTATTGAAAATTGCTGGGCCTGTGGGCGGGCGTTGGTATCAGCGCATGGCACAGGCTTATAAAGCACTGCTTTAGGTTTTGTTTTTTGCAAGGTCTGTCATGACATATACACAGGATGAGTTAAAACAGCATGTCGCCAAGGCGGCGGTAGATTTCATTGGCAATGAGCTCCACCCCGATTCGATATTGGGTATCGGTACGGGGTCCACCGTCGATTTATTTATTGATTTGTTGGCCGCCCATAAATCTCAATTTAAAGGGGCCGTATCCAGCTCTGAGCGCACCACCGCACGCCTGCGTCAGCACGGCATCGAGGTGTTTGAGCTCAATGAGGTGGACGCTTTGCTGTGGTATATCGATGGGGCCGATGAGATCAACCCGCAGGGCGAAATGATTAAGGGGGGCGGAGGCGCGTTGACGAGAGAGAAAATTGTGGCCTCAGTGGCGAAAAACTTTTTATGTATTGTTGACCAGAGCAAGCAGGTGCCGCAGCTAGGGGGATTCCCGCTGCCTGTCGAGGTCTTGCCCATGGCACGTGCCAGTGTGACTCGGGCATTGCAAGCATTGGGTGGGCAGGTGGTCGAGCGTGCAGATTTTGTGACCGATAATGGCGGGGTCATTTTGGATGTGCATGGCTTGACCATTGATCAACCGCTGCAGTTAGAACAGCACATTAATGATATTGCGGGCGTGGTGTGCTGTGGTGTGTTTGCGCTGCACAAGGCGACAGCTGCTTTAGTAGCCACCCAGCAGGGCGTCATCACGATGTCATAATCTCGTGCTACTATTTATTTTCCGCACTTATCTTTAGCAAATGAGCATCGCTATGTTTGAGCATACAAACAAACAATTTCACGCCGATTTGGAAACCACACGTTCCATGTTTTTAGAGATGGGCGGCGTGGTCGAGGCCATGGTTAAACAGTCCACTGAGGCGCTGTTTAGTGGCGATATGGAGTACGTTGATCGTGTATTAAAACGTGAGCATCAGGTAGATAAGCTCGAGGTTGAGATTGACGAGCGCATCACCAACCTAATTGCGCGCAATCAGCCTACCGCCATAGATTTACGGATGTTGTTGTCTGTTTCCAAGATGCTCACTGATCTAGAGCGTTGTGGGGATGAGGCCGAGCGTATTGCCAAGATGGCGCGCCGCATCCATGACTCTGATTCAGGGTATGAGCCAGTGGTGGAATTGCGTTTGATGAGCACTTCGGTGGTTGACATGATCAACCGCGCATTAGATGCTTTCGCACGCCAGGATGTCGTACTGGCTGCCGAGATAGTGCGTAGCGACAGCGAGGTCAATGAGGCCTGGAAAGCCTCTTTGCGTCATATCATCACCTATATGATCGAAGACCCGCGGACGATTTCACGATCCATCGATCTGATTTTCATCGCACGCGCGCTCGAGCGTATCGGTGATCACGCAAAAAATATGGCTGAGCGAGTGATTTATATGGTGCGCGGTGATGATGTGCGTCATGCTGGGTTGCGTTATATCATTCGCACCACATTGGGCCAAGACGTCGACGATGCAGAGGATGATGAGCCTTAAAAGCGTTGGCAGGGCTTGTGCCCAGTCATCGTATGACAAAGACTCAGGGCATGCTGTATAGCATGCCCTGTTTTTTTAGCTTTAGTCGCTGGCTGGGTTTTGAGCCCCAGTTTACTGTGGTTTATTCGCTGGGTGGGACGTAGCCACGGGCCTCGATATCCTCGTCTTGGAAGAAATAAAGCTCCATTTGCTCGGCCAAGTATTTGCGGGCACGTGCATCGGCCAGATTGAGCATGTTTTCATTCACCAATCGGGTTTGAATCGCTACCCAGTTTTCCCAGGCCTCTTTGGAAACGGAACGCCAAATGCGCTCGCCCAGCTCACCAGGATAAGGGGGGAAATCCAAACCTGGCGCCTCTTTTTTTAGCTTTACACATTGAACCATGCGTGTCATAAGAACACCCTTTTGCTTTAATTAAAAATTTGATTTCTCTCTATGGTAGCAACACCTAGAGGGATTTGATAAATATCATGCTGTTGCGGGCCCGATTATAAAGGCTTTGTTTGGCGCGCGGGAGATCAGCCAAGCCGCCTCGGACAAAACCTCTTTTGAGGAACCAGTGTGAGGTGCGTGTGGTCAGTACAAACAATTTTTTGGCGCGTAAAGCGCGGGCACGTTGTTCGGCATGACGCAGTAATAGGTCGCCCTCACCGCTATTTTGCCATTCAGGATGCACGACCAAGCAAGCCATTTCAACCATTTCCTCGGCCAAGTAGGGGATAACCGCGACACAACCGTAAATAATACCGTCGTGGGCGAGTACCGAAAAGGTTTCGACCTCGCGCTCGATGGCGGCGCGACCGCGGGGTACCAATGTGCCATCAAGCTCGAGCGGCTCGATGAGCTGCAAAATGGCACCAATATCGTCCATGGTGGCCGGGCGTAAGTCATCGAGCTTATCCTCGACGACCATGGTCCCCACGCCGTCATGAGTAAAGATTTCTAATAGGATGCTACCATCAAGAGAATAAGGAATGATGTGGGCACGTGGTACCCCGCGTTTGACAGCTAATGAGGCTTTTTCTACAAAGATATGAGACTCCTCATCTAGGACCTGCTCTTGGAGGAGGGCGTCGGCATCGGCGCGGGCGAGCTCGCCATCGATGGGCTCGTGAGAGTTTTGGCGTACGATTGGGGCGGGGGCCAGATAGATGAGCTTTTCTGCCCGCAAGGCGCTGGCGGTGTATTGGGCCAGCTCTTCCATGGGTAAATTAAAAGCCTCACCGGTCGGTGAGAACCCCAGCGGTGAGAGCAGGACGATGGACTCTTGCTCTAGGGTGCGCAAAATAGAGTCAGTATCAATTTTGCGTACGGCCCCGGCATGCTGGTAGTCAACCCCATCAATCACACCGACGGGGCGGGCGGTCACAAAGTTGCCCGATACCACACGGATTTTAGCGTGCGACATGGGGGTATTGGGCAAGCCCTGGCTAAAGGCGGCCTCGATGTCGAGGCGAATCTCACCTGCCGCCTCTTTGACACACTCGAGTGCGGCCGAGCTCGTGGGCTCGGTATGGCGGCCAAAGACGCTGTGATGACCTTTGAGCTGTAACTGCTCATTGACCTGAGGGCGAGAACCATGGACCAAAACCAGCTTGATTCCCAGGGCGGATAGCAATGAAAGGTCGGGGATAAGCGTGTTAAGATGACCATCCCGTATAAGCTCGCCACCAAAGCCGATCACAAAGGTTTTACCCCTAAATCGATGCACGTAGGGGGCGACCTCGCGAAACCAGCGCACAAATTGTGCGGGCTCGGTATCGGGGCTGAAGGTATCGGCCTGTGATTGCGTGGTCAGTGCTGATGCGTCCGGGCTGTTGTACTGTTCAGAGTGGTGTGAATCCATGATTGAGGGGTACTCGGTAATAACGGTAAAACTAGGTATAACAGTAAAAATTATAACGCGATAATTTTGTAAAATATTATTGAATGAATTTCATGCAGAGCTTGGCACAACAAACTACCGCAGAGCATACCCTTCCATTCAAAATTACTTATCCAGAAGATCTTCCTGTTAGTGCGCGACGTGATGATATTGCCAAAGCCATACAGGAACATCAAGTGGTGATTATCAGCGGGGAAACGGGCTCGGGTAAAACGACACAGATCCCTAAAATTTGCCTTGAGTTGGGGCGTGGCCGAAAAAAAACTATTGGCCATACCCAGCCGCGGCGTATTGCCGCGACCTCAGTGGCCCATCGGATTGCCGAAGAGCTCGAGACACCCATTGGTCGTTGGGTCGGTTATCAAATACGTTTTGCCGATAAAAGCAGTGAGGAAACGGCCATCAAGTTGATGACCGATGGTATTTTGCTCGCTGAGTCACAACGCGACCCTCTGCTACGACAGTATGACACGATCATTATTGATGAGGCCCATGAGCGTAGTTTAAATATTGATTTCTTGCTGGGGTTCCTCTATCAGCTGCTGCAAAAACGTCCCGATTTAAAACTGATCATCACCTCAGCCACCATTGATGCGGATAAATTTGCCAAGCATTTCAGTCTCAAGGGGCAGCCAGCTCCTGTCATTGATGTATCGGGTCGCTTGCACCCAGTAGAAATACGGTATCGTCCTATTCTGCAGGATGAGGATGCGCCAGAGGCTGGTGAAAAGGGCAGTAAAACTGCGGCTGAGCAGGCCGAGCGCGATTTGCATGATGGGATTCTTGATGCCGTACAAGAGTGCCGTCGCCATGGCAGTGGAGATATTCTGGTTTTTTTACCAGGCGAGCGCGAAATTCGTGATGCCGCCAAGTTTTTGCGCCGTCAACAATTGGTCGGAGTGGATATTCTCCCGTTGTACGCGCGTTTGAGTCAGGCCGAGCAGCAGCGTATTTTCCGGCCTCAAGGCCAAGCGCGACGTATTGTGTTGGCCACTAATGTGGCAGAAACCTCGGTGACCGTGCCGGGCATTCGTTACGTGATTGACAGCGGTTTGGCAAGGATCAAGCGCTATTCATGGCGCAATAAAATCGAGCAACTACGTATTGAGCGCATCAGCCAGGCATCGGCCAATCAGCGGGCCGGTCGGTGTGGCCGGTTAGGCCCTGGGGTATGTATCCGCCTCTATAGCCAAGAGGATTTTGATGCTCGTGCTGAGTTTACAGACCCTGAAATTCTGCGTTCTTCACTGGCTTCGGTGATATTGCGCCTCAAATCTTTGCGTGTGGATGATGTAGAAAATTTCCCTTTTGTGGATCCCCCCAGTGGGCGGGCGATCGCCGATGGTTACCAAATACTCGAAGAGGTGGGCGCCCTCAACGACCGAGGGCGTTTGACGCGCATTGGGCGTACTTTGGCGCGTTGGCCTTTGGATCCGCGTATTGGTCGTATGATCATTGCTGCGCAGCGTTTTGATTGTTTGGCCGAGGTGTTAGTGATTGCGGCCGCACTGTCAGTCCAAGATCCGCGTGATCGTTCCATCGAGCGGCGTGAGCAGGCGGAACGCGCTCACCAGCGGTTTATCAATCCGCAATCTGAATTTTTAGCCTACTTAAATATGTGGCAGTGGTATGCCGACTTGGTCAAAAGCCGTTTGTCGCGACGCGCACTGGCGAATCGTTTACGTGAGCAATTGCTCTCGCCCATGCGTTTCCGTGAGTGGCGCGAGGTGCATAAACAGCTCAGTACGTTGGTGCGCGAGCAAAAATGGCGCATCAACCAAAGCGAGGCTACGTATGAGCAAATCCACAAAGCACTGCTGACCGGGCTGTTATCTCAAATAGGTTATCGCACTGAGGATGGTCGACTCTATCAAGGCACGCGTGATATTCGTTTTTATATTCACCCGGGGTCTACCTTGAGTAAAAGAGGTGGGGCGTGGGTGCTCGCGGGCGAAATAGTACAAACCACCCAGGTATTTGCACGTTGTGTGGCCCGCATCGAGCCCGAGTGGATCGAGGCGGTGGCTGGACGCTTTATACGCAAACACTGGAACGAGCCGCGCTGGGAAAAACGCAATGGTCGGGTGGTCGCTAATGAACGCGGCATGCTGTTTGGGCTGCTGATTTACCAGGGGCGGCGGGTGCATTATGGGCGCATCCACCCCGAAGAGGCTCGTGAGCTGTTTTTGCGCCAGGGTTTGGTCCCTAATGAATTACATACCCGCTTGGATTTTTATCGTCATAATCAAAAACTGATCCGCGAGATTGAGCAATTAGAGCATCGTTCGCGACGCCCCGATATTTTGGTGGATGAGCAGGTGATTTATGAGTTTTACGAGGCCCAGATCCCTGCGGATATCTGTCAAACGGCAACCTTAGAGCGCTGGTATAGAAAGCTGCCACGAGATAAACAAAAGCAGCTCTTTTTGTCGCGCGAGGTGTTGATGCAGCACCGGGCCCAGGACATCACTGTGGATGTTTATCCCCGGCAACTCGAATTACATGGCCTGGCCCTCAAACTGAGCTATCATTTTGAACCCGGTTCCATTCGCGATGGGGTAACGATTGAGGTGCCGCTTTTTCACCTTAATCAATTGTCAGCCGAGCCTTTGCAGTGGTTGGTCCCAGGGCTCTTAAAAGATAAGGTGGAGGCTTTGTTGCGTTCATTGCCTTTACGTTATCGACGGGTTTGTGTGCCCATCCCTGACTATGTTGAGGGTTTTTATCAGCGCCACTTTAAAAAGGCGGTACAGCCCAGTGGTTCCTTGATCGATGCGTTGATTGAGGATATTTGGCGCCAAAAAGGGGTGCGTGTCGCTGCGGATGATTTCAAGATGGATGACTTGCCTGCTCATCTACATATGAATATACATGTGGTTGATGAAAAAGGGCGTTTTTTGGCAGGGGGCCGTGATTTACGCGAGCTCCAAGCCCAATTTAGTCGACAAGCGCAACAGCAATTTCGTGAGGTCGCTAGCCAGGACCAGCAGGTCGAGGGGCGTTTTGGGGATGAGCAGTTCACTGACTGGACTTTTGGCGATTGGGAGGATGAAATCACCCTTCAAAAAGGCCGGCAATCAGTGGTGGGCTATCCGGCTTTAGAGGATCATGATACGGCCTGTCAGATTGTGGTTTTGGATGATCCCCAAAAAGCGCAGAAAGCGCACCAACAGGGGTTAAAGCGGCTGTTTTTGCTGCAAATGAAAGAGCCTGAACGTTATCAGCGACGCCAGTTGCAGCGCGATTTGTTGCCACAAGCATTACAATTTAGGCATTTTGGCACCCAGGAAGAATTAGTCGATCAGGTGATTGATCGCGCTGTTGAGCAAGCCGCACTGCAGTCGCCTTGGCCGCGTACCGAAAAAGAGTTTCGTGAGCGTTTGCAGCAGGCGCGACAAGCGTTCAATACCGCGTGCCAAGAGATGGTGAAACTCATCACCGAGATCCTCAAGTATTGGTCTGAGGTACAAAAGGCACTGGAGCAGCACCGCGCCTATGAGGATGCCTACAAGGATATGCAGGCACATTTGCGGCGCCTGATGCCCAAAGCATTTTTACGACAGACGGATTATGCGCAGTTGCGTCACTTTCCGCGGTACTTACGGGCAGTGATGATGCGTATGGATAAATTGCGTACCGATCCTAATCGCGATCAACGCTGGCAGGCAGAGGTGACGCCTTTAGAGTTAAACTACTTGGAAGCACGCAAAGCGCTCAAGGGGCCCTTGCCAGACTTATTACAAGAGTATCGCTGGCAGCTCGAAGAATTGCGTGTTTCCCTGTTTGCCCAAGAGTTACGTACGCCCCGACCTGTGTCGCCCAAACGTTTAAACCGTCTTTGGGAGCGCGTACGCAAAGAGCTGGCTTAGTGGCCGGGCCCGGAGTGTTAAATAGGGTTTAAAATTTGTCCTTTGATTCCATTTAAAAGCATTTAGCAGCTTTATGACTACAGAAACCACCCCCACAGCGACAGCAAATCCAGCGGCCACCGCGACCCCCCCTGCGTTTGTGCATTTACGCACGCACTCAGAGTATTCCGTAGTGGATGGGATTACGCGTATCCCGGATATGGTGCAAAAGGCGGTGCAATACCAGCAACCGGCATTGGCGTTGACCGACCTGGCCAATTTGTTTGGGTTGATCAAGTTTTATAAAGCCACCCGCAAAGCAGGCATCAAACCCATTGTGGGTACTGATATTTGGGTTGAAAATCCTAGTGATCGCGATAAACCACACCGTGCTTTGCTGTTGGCTGAAAACTATGAGGGGTATTTGGCCATTTGTCGCTTGCTGAGCGAGGCATGGCTAGAAAATCAGTACCGAGGCCGTGGTGAGGTAAAAAAAGAGTGGCTTTTGCAGGAGTCTAACCTCATTGTGCTCTCGGGTGGGCGTCAGGGTGATGTGGGGCATGCGTTGTTATCAGGCAATCTTGGTCTGGCACGCGATTTGGCCCAGCAATGGGCGCAGGCCTTTCCCCAAAGTTATTTTATTGAGCTCCAACGCGCGGGCCATGAGGAGGATGAGACCTACGTGCAGGCGGCGATTGCTTTAGCGGCTGAGTTAGGTTTGCCTGTGGTTGCCACGCATCCTATTCAATTTGCCGAGCCCGAGGACTTTCGCGCCCATGAAGTGCGGGTCTGTATTGCAGAGGGTGAGCAGCTGGCCAATCCACGGCGGGTGAAACGATTTACGCCTGAGCAATATTTCCTAGATTCGCAGGCCATGGCTGAGCGTTTTGCTGATGTGCCCTCAGCATTGGAAAACACCTTGACCATTGCGCAGCGCTGTAATGTTGCCTTAAATCTGGGTGAGCCTAAATTACCTGATTTTCCTACCCCCGAAGGGATGAGTTTGGGGGATTACCTACGTCAACTGGCCGCGGAGGGCATGGCCGAGCGTTTACAGCTGCTGTATCCCGATGAGCAAGAGCGCGCAGCGCATTATCCCGAATACAAAGAGCGACTCGATACCGAGTGCGATACCATCATCGAGATGGGCTTTCCTGGTTATTTTCTGATCGTGGCCGATTTTATTAACTGGGGCAAAGAAAATGGGGTACCGGTAGGCCCTGGACGAGGCTCTGGGGCCGGCTCATTGGTGGCTTATAGCTTGGGGATTACCGATATTGATCCGCTTCGTTATGACTTGTTGTTCGAGCGTTTTTTAAATCCCGAACGGGTCTCCATGCCAGACTTCGATATTGATTTCTGCCAAGATAATCGCGAGCGGGTGATTGATTACGTCAAAAAGCGTTATGGCAAGCAAGCAGTCAGTCAGATTGCGACTTTTGGCACGCTGGGGGCCAAAGCGGTAGTGCGTGACGTGGGCCGTGTACTGGATATGCCGTATGGCCTGTGCGATACCCTGTCCAAGATGATCCCATTTAATCCCGCTGATCCATGGTCTTTAGAACGCACGCTAGATGAAGAGCCAGCTTTTAGAGAGCGGTATGAAAATGACGAAGAGGTACAAACACTGATTGATTTGGCGCGCCCGCTTGAGGGGTTGGTGCGCAGTGTCGGGATGCACGCCGGGGGTGTCTTGATAGCACCTGGTAAGCTCACAGACTATTGTCCTTTATATCGTCAGCCTGACTTAGAGGCCAATGCAGTTTCCCAGTACGACAAAGATGATGTCGAGGATGTGGGGTTGGTCAAATTTGACTTTTTGGGGCTGCGTAATTTGACGATCTTGGATTGGGCGGTCAAGTTCGTGCGCGAATTTAATCCCGATAAAAAAGAATTTAGCCTTGAGCGGTTGTCGTTGGATGATCCCAAGGTGTATGAATTACTGTCGGCGGGAAATACCACAGCGGTCTTTCAACTCGAATCCCGCGGAATGAAAGAGCTACTACGCAATTTACAGCCCGGTAATTTTGAAGAAATTATTGCCATGCTGGCGCTGTATCGTCCGGGGCCGCTAGAGTCTGGGATGGTGAGCGATTTCGTCAATAGAAAGCATGGGCGTGCCCAAGTCGATTATTTTGATGATGATTTACATAGCGTGCTCGAAAGCACCTATGGGGTGATTGTGTACCAAGAGCAGGTGATGCTCATTTCACAAATTATTGGTGGGTATTCCTTAGGGGGAGCGGACCTTTTAAGACGTGCGATGGGGCGTAAAAAGCCCGAGGAGATGGCCGAGCATCGGGTCTTATTTACCGAGGGTGCCAAGAAAAAAGGCTATGCCCCCAAGCTGGCAACCAAGCTTTTTGATTTGATGGAAAAGTTTGCGGGCTACGGCTTTAACAAGAGTCACTCGGCCGCTTATGCATTGATTGCCTACCATACGGCGTGGCTCAAAGCCTATCATCCAGCTGAGTTCATGGCGGCGACCATGCTCTCTGATATGGATGACACCGATAAGGTCCATGTGTTTTATCAGGATGCCAAGGCCAATGATGTAGAGATTTTGCCTCCTGATGTGAATGCATCGGTGTACCGCTTTGTCCCTGTGCGCGATGAGGCCGTGGCCCAGGGGTTACCCCCTCGGACCATCCGATATGGGTTGGGCGCCATCAAGGGTAGCGGGAAAGCCGCAGTGGATGCCATTGTGCAGGCCCGAGAATTGGGGGGGCCCTTTACGGGATTGTTTGATTTTTGCCGCCGGATTGACCGCCACGTTGTCAATAAGCGGTGTATCGAGGCCTTGATTCGGGCCGGTGCCTTTGATTCTATTGAGGAAAATCGAGCGGCCTTATTGGCGACTTTGCCCCGTGCGCTCGAGGCGGCAGAGCAGGCGGCTCGAACCGCTAATCAGGTATCACTATTTGATGATGATGCCAGTGATATTGTTGAGCAAAGCTTGGCCGAGGTGCCTGCTTGGGATATGGACACCTTGCTCAGGGCTGAGAAAACAGCCATTGGGTTTTATTTCAGTGCCCACTTATTTGATGTGTGGCGCGATGAGGTACGGCGTTTTGCACCAACCCCCCTAGCTGATTTACAGCCCAGTCGCGAGCCCCAGTGGTTTGCAGGGGTATTGCAATCGGGGCGTAGTCGTAATACGCGACGTGGGCGCATGTACTATGGGGTGCTCGAAGATGGCACGGCCCAGGTAGAGGTGGCGGTTTTCAGTGAGGTCTACCAAGAGCATCAAGATCTGCTCAAAGAGGATGAGTTGGTGATTATCCGCGGTCGGGTCAGCTACGATGATTATAGTGGGGGCCTGCGCGTGTCTGCGGATGATATTTATGATTTGCAGCGCGCCCGCGAAGAGCATGCTGGTTGTTTGCGTTTGCAACTGCTGCCCGAGCACCAAGAAATAGACAAATTACATGCCATTCTCAATCCGTTTCGTGGTGAGCCCGAAAATAATCGTCCAGGGATTCCAGTGGAATTAGAGTTGGTAAATGGCGAATACAGTTGCGCGATGCGATTAGGCATCGATTGGAATGTGCGTTTGAGTGATGCTTTATTGCATCAATTAAATGATTGGCTTGGGGCTACACGCATAGAAATTGATTATCAAAAGCAATTCAACAGGGGTGTGCAGAGTGAGGCTTTCAGTCACCATCATCACTAAAAACGAAGCAGCGCATATCGTTGACTGCATCCGTTCGGTGGCCTTTGCGGATGAGGTCATTGTGCTTGATTCGGGCAGCACAGATGATACTTGCGCACTGGCAGAGCAAGCAGGGGCCAAGGTGTTTCAAAGTACAGATTGGCCGGGCTTTGGCCCACAAAAGAATCGCGCTTTGGATTATGCCCAGGGCGATTGGGTGCTGTCATTGGATGCGGATGAACGCATCAGCCCAGAATTAGCCCAGCAAATCGTGCAGGTGGTGCGTAGGGATGCCCAACCGACAGCCGATCAGGCGGCGGCGCCCACCACAGAGATGGCCCAAGGGGGCGCTCACTCTGCGGCTGCTGTCGGTGCCTATGAGTTGTCGCGGTTGTCTTGCTATGGCGGGCGGTGGATGCGCCATAGTGGTTGGCATCCTGATTTTGTACTGCGTTTGTTTCGCCGTACCCAAGGTCGATTTAGTGATGACTTAGTACATGAAAGCGTGCAGTATCAGGGGCCGGTAGGGCGTCTAGAGGGGGTCATCTATCATTACCCTTATGATAGTTTGTCCACCCATATTAAAAAGCAAGATCATTACTCAACCGCTGCGGCACAAAGCTTATACGCCCGTGGGCGCAAGATCTCTGTCTTGGGGATAGTGCTCAAGATGTTTTGGACCTTTGTGCGCGTGTATATTATTCGTCGCGGTTTTCTTGACGGTAAACAAGGTCTGATTTTGGCCATGATGGCCGCCACAGGCAATATGTATCGCTACAGTAAACTTTGGTTTTTACAGCGAGACACTCACTGGCATCCCCCTATGCCCAGCCCCGAAACCAATAAACAAAAAGACCCAGATACTCTTTAATGATTGAGCGGCTGGAATTCAGTGTATGCCAATTAGGGCGCCACACAGAGAAGCCCTCTGTGTTGGGACGCGTGATTTGTGGTTGTACGGGGGCGGCAATGATTTGTGCGTGCAACCTAGAAAAGGTGGCCATTGAACGGGGCATATGTAGGGCAGAAGTGACCAGCAACGCGTCGCCAATCCCCAGTTCCTTGAGGAATTCATCGGTGTAAAGGGCATTTTCACGTGTGGTGTGGCTGGACTCCTCAAGTGCAATGGCATGCGCTGGGACGCCGAGTTGTTGCAGTCGTAAAGCCATTCCCCGTGCTTCGCTGGTCCCCCCGTCATGAGCGGCCCCCGAGACGATGATCAACGGTGCACGGTGGGCGTGGTAGAGCTCTGCAGCGCGGTCAACGCGTGAGGTGGTGCGTTGCCTGTCCAGCGGCTCAAACCAATTGTGGCGATTTCCCCCGGTGTGCCCACCCAGCACGATAATCGCTTGGGCGTCGGGGTTTTGAGTCGCCTCTAGGTAGGGATAGCGTTGCTCGAGCAATCCACCAAAATAGATAGAGGTCGCGGGTACCGACCAGGCAAGTACCCAACTGGTGGCAATCAAAACCAGCAAAAAGGCTGTTTTACGACGTCGAAAAACAAATAACAAGCAGGCAGCGATGGTCAGTGCAATGGCCAGATTAATAGGCACTATGAGTTGGGGAAGTATTTGCGTCACACTCATAAGCGGGTCGTTGTTGATGTTGTTGTTGGTTGAACATCTGGGTCATGGGTGGTTTCAGGCGCCAGTAGGGCCAAGCACTGAGCGAGTACCTCGGGCAAGTCGGGCCATTGATCAGGCTGCCCCAAGCAGTGTGCATGCTCTGACCAAGGGCCGGTGCGGTCTGCAGAGGTCACGCCAAATAAAGTGATTTGCTTGGCCTGTGCTGCCGCGGCGACATGAGAGACCCCTGAATCATTGCACACCACCAAATCCACCTGCTGACATAATTGAGCAAATTGATCGATGGGTAGCGGCGGCAATGTGTGCGCCGACGGGGCATTGGTGCGGGCCTGTTCTATTTCATTGGGGGGTGGGCACATCAGTACATTAATGCCGCGTGCTTTAAGGGCCAGCGTTAATGCCTCGAAATGGGGCCAGACCTTGATCTGCCCTCGATGTTTGCCCGTCGCTGTTGGTGCAATCAGCACTGACTTTCCTGATTGAAATTGGGCTGGCAACAACGACTGTTGGGATTGGGGAAGCCTGAGCTTGAGTTGTTGCCCTTGAAGGGGGGCAATGGGCGTCCCCCAGCGTTGCATCGCCAGGCGGGCGAGTGTGTACCAATATTGCACGGTATGTAAGCGTGCATCAGGTTTATCGAAAGGCCAGCGGAGAAAAAAACCACGGCCCTCATCACGGACACCTGCGGCGGGAATGCTGCCCCACCAAAAAATAAATGCGCTGGAAAAAGAATCAGGGATGATTAATCCTTTGGCCTTTTGTTGGGCATAATACTGGCGATGTTTTTTGATGGCCTTGGCATCATGGCGCGTGTGTCCTTTGAGAATCACCCAACGATCGATAGGGTAGTGGCGCAGTAGCTGTTGGGCCCAGGGCCGCGCGCAAATCACCAACTCGTACTCAGGGGCATCTAATAAAGCCTCGATGATGGGTAGACACATGCACACATCACCTAGCCAGTTAGGCAGGCGTAAATACAAAAGCGTGCGTGAGGGGCGAGAAGCAGTAGTCATTATTATGTGTTAAATATTGGCTGCAACGAAACTTGAACATCGCAGCGCAAGGCGAGTTAAAATGCGATATTAGATACCCGATTTAGATAAATAGTGAGTAAACAATTGAGTAACCATACCACGCATTATGTCCCCCAAGGCTTTCAAGAAGAGGCAGAGATCTGGCGCCGCATCTATCAGCGCCTGTTGCCTTATTGGCGAGTCATCCTATTGGCTGTTATTTTAGTCAGTGTTGTGTCTGCTGCAAAGCCACTGATGGCAGTCATTATGAAACCATTATTAGACGATGGTTTCACTGGGGCCAAGCCGGCTTATGTTTGGCAAATACCGTTGCTGGTGGTAGGGATTATGATTATCCGTGGCCTGGCTGGTTATGCCAGTGGCTATTTGTTGGCTTGGGTTGCCAACAACATGCTTTTAGGGCTGCGTAAACAAATGTTCGAGCGCTTGCTTTCCCTGCCCGACGCGACCTTTAGGCAGGGTGACTCGGGGCGCCTGCTGAATCGATTTACCATTGATGCCACCAACATGACCAACGTTGCCACCGAGGTCATTACCGTGATTGTCCGCGAAACACTCACGGTGGTGGCATTACTCGCCGTGTTGCTATATATGTCGTGGCAGCTCACGCTCATTGTTTTTGTCATGCTGCCCATGTCGTATATTGCGGCGCGGCTCATTTCACGACGGTTGCGCCGAATCAACCGCGATACGCTGAGCATGAATGCCGAGCTAACACGTGTTGTTAGTGAGAGCATTGCTGGCCAACGGGTGGTGAAATTGTTTAATGGCTATGCACACGAGAGTGAGCGTTTTGCCTACGTTAATGGTCGCTTGCGGCGTTTTGCCATGCGTGCTGCGAGCGCTAATGCGGCACTTTCTCCCATCACCCAATTTTTTGTCACTATTGCGGTCGCCATTGTGATTGCCGTTGCTCTCTACCAAGCGACTAGCAAGGGGTTGACCATTGGTGGTTTTGCTGCTTTTATGGCAGCCTTGGTGCAGTTATTAGACCCGATCCGTCGGTTGGCCAATATCACCGGGACTGTGCAGCGAATGCTCACGGCCGCAGAGAGTGTTTTTACTCTAATTGACTGGGACGAAGAGCGCGATACCGGGACAGAAACACTCACCGAGCCTGCTCAGGGGTATGTGCATTTTAAAGAGGTTTCTCACCAATACGATGGGCAAGAGCGGCCCGTCGTCAAAGGGGTGAGCTTTGAGATCCAACCCGGTCAAACGGTGGCTTTGGTCGGGCGTTCGGGCAGTGGGAAAACCACTCTGGCCAATATGCTGCCGCGGTTTATTGAGCCCAATCAAGGAGGGGTGATTACCGTTGACAATAAAGATGTAGGGACGCTTTCACTGCATTCTTTGAGGCGCAATTTGTCTTTTGTGAGCCAAGACGTGGTTCTTTTCGAGGGAACCATCAAAGATAATGTGGCTTATGGTGAGTTTTCCAATAAAACAGATGATGAAGTTTGGCAGGCATTAGAGGCTGCCAATCTGAGCGATTTTGTGCGCAGTCAACCACAAGGTATGCATACCTATGTGGGTGAGCAGGCCAGCAAACTTTCTGGTGGGCAGCGCCAACGGCTGGCCATTGCCCGCGCGATTATTAAGGATGCCCCAATACTCATCCTCGACGAGGCGACCTCAGCTCTAGACAGTGAGTCCGAACGACAAATACAGCAATCCCTCGAAGAGCTGATGCGTGAGCGCAGCACTTTAGTGATTGCGCACCGTTTGGCCACGGTGAAAAATGCCGATCGAATTATCGTGCTTGATGAGGGCAGCATCGCTGAACAAGGCACGCATGATGAGCTCATCGCCCATCAAGGGATATATGCTGCACTGTATCAGATGCAGTATGCTGAAGAGCATGTGCACCCAGAGGCTGATAATGCTTAGATAAAGACAGCCTGCGCTACCGCCTTAAATGGCCTGAGCATTTTATAAGACCATATCTAAAACCAAGGATTCACATGTATAAAAGCACAATAACAGCAGTTTTAGCGGCCGCCTTTGTGGCTGGCTGCGCGAGTTCCGCCCAAGAGGGATTTAGCCAAGAACGGGTGTATCAAGAACGTTATTTGGTGACGGATAGAAAATTGCCTGCGCGCTTTCCCGATGTCCAGCAAAGTATGTTTAAGCACCGTGAGGCGTGTGATATCTTTTTTGAATTTACCCCTGATCCGCAGCAGGTGCATTATGCACGGCTGGTCTACCGCCTAAATCCAGAGGATGATCTACGCGAATCAGTATTTGCGGATATGACAGCGTATGCATCAGGCAATTTACAGATAGATGTGTATGCTTATTATTCGCATAACAAAGATTTAGCCTATGCCTTGCTCGATGCCTTGAGCTCACCTGAGAAATGCCCGCGCTCAGAGGGCTAATCAGCGCAGGCCAATAGGCTTAAAACAAAATGAGATCATACTGCTCTTGGTTGTAGTGCGGATCCACCTCAAGAGAGATCGGCTTTCCGATGAAATCCCCGGTTTGGGCGAGGTACTGACTTTCTTCGTCTAAAAATAGATCCACCACCTCTTGGGCAGCAATGATACGAAACTCTTTGGGATCAAATTGGCGCGCTTCACGTAGAATTTCGCGTAAAATCTCATAGCAAATCGTACGTGCTGTGCGCACTGTGCCCCGCGAATTACAAGTGGGGCAGGCCTCACTCAATATTTGGGTGAGTGATTCACGTGTTCGTTTACGTGTCATTTCGACCAGACCAAGCTGACTAAAATCGCTGATGGTAATTTTGCTGTGATCGGCTTCAGTGGCGCGCTTTAGTTCATTGAGTACAGATTGTCGATGCTCTTCGTGATCCATATCGATAAAATCAATAAGGATGATGCCGCCTAAATTGCGCAGCCTGAGCTGGCGCGCAATGGCAACCGTGGCCTCAAGATTGGTTTTAAAAATGGTGTCACGAAAGTTGCGTCCCCCAACGTATCCTCCGGTATTGACGTCAATGGCAGTGAGCGCTTCGGTCTGATCAATAATTAAATAGCCACCAGAATTAAGTTCAACACGCCGAGACAAGGCACGCTGTATTTCTTCTTCTGCGTTGACGGTGTCAAAGAGTGCACGGCGCCCACTGTAGTGCACCAAGCGCTGATGTACAGAAGGCGTATATGTTTTGGACCATACGGCCATTTGTTGAAAAGTGGTGCGCGAATCAACGATGATTTTTTCTATCTCAGGGCCCACCATATCGCGTAATACACGCTCAGCGAGACTGAGATCAGTATAGAGGTTAGAGGGGCAAGGCTGTTTCTTTAGCCGGTCTGAAATACGCTGCCACAGTTTGCGCAAATAGGAACAATCGGCCTGTAACTCTTCATCGGTTGCGCTTTCAGCTTGAGTGCGAATAATAAACCCGCCAGGCAAGTTGCTTGCGATGGTTTGCATGCGCTCTTTTAAATCATTGCGTACGGCTTCGTCTTCGATGCGCTGGGAAATGCCCAAATGCGGGTCAAAAGGCATATACACGAGCATGCGGCCTGCAATACTGATCTGGGTCGTGACCCGGGCGCCTTTGGTGCCGATGGGGTCTTTGACCACTTGCACGATGATCGACTGGCCCTCAAATAGGAGCTTTTCAATTGGGGTGATGGGATTACCGGATAACCGCTCTTGTCTATTTTGACGCAAATCTCCGACATGAATAAAGGCGGAGCGTTCAAGGCCTATATCTATAAAGGCACTTTGCATGCCAGGCAACACACGGGCCACACGACCAAAGTAAATATTGCCTACCAGCCCTTTTTGGCAGGTGCGCTCTAAGAGTAATTCTTGTATTTCCCCTTGCTCTACAATTGCAACCCGCGTTTCAAAGGGAGTGACGTTTATAAGTATGTCTTGAGCCATTGATGAGAGGATCTCCTGCGCCGGTGAAATCAGCTAGATGCTGTGGATTTAATAAAGCCTTCAATTTAAGTCTATGCCATGGGGTGAAAATATGCACCTATACAGACAGTCAGGGCCAAACACATAAGCTGCACAGTGTGTGCATGGCCTGAGTGGTGGCCTTATGCAGCCGTGACAGTTATTGGGTAGGTGGGGGGTAGTGAGTGAGGTAGTGTCTCGAGGGCAGTTTAGGCAGCGCGATAAAACAACAGGATAAGAAAAGGGTTGCGGCCATGGTTTCGAGCTGGTAGTATTCTCTTTTCGATTTTGCAGTTGAGTTTCTAGCGCCTAGAACGCTCTAGAAATAATCCTTAAAAGCAGCACGGTATTAATTTGTTGCTTTTTAAAGATTTACTTGCAAAATTATTTTTGTAGGGTTAGTATTATATTCCCTTTGGATTTGAGGGGCGGCAAACGGGCCTTTTTTAGGTCCTCACCGAAAAAGCTTTTTTCGGTTTTTTAGCCACAGACTTCATTTGTT
>Ga0209487_1000116_pt1 | contig 74065 bp, 74 predicted proteins | sample Poulit2012_FD_187524 | JGI IMG/M metagenome (GOLD analysis project Ga0209487, IMG submission 187524) | Agricultural soil microbial communities from Georgia to study Nitrogen management - Poultry litter 2012 (SPAdes) (version 2) | ecosystem: Environmental > Terrestrial > Soil > Agricultural land...
ATGATGAAATTAGATGCTATGCAGACAGAGCTTGCCAATTTAATGAAGGGCATTGAAGGTATAAATGATGCTAAAGTGCTTATTAATTTACCAGAAGAATCTGTTTTTGTTTCAGAAGCAAGCAGTGAAGCTAGTGCATCTATCATATTACATACAAAGCTCGGATATGAATTTGAAGATAGACAAATTGAATCGCTTTATCATTTAGTATCTAAGGCAGTTCCTAATTTAGAGCCTGAAAATATTGTCATCCGAAATCAGCACTTAGAATTTTTTGATATTGCATCTTCAGGCAGTTATGAAGATGAATATTCTTACCAAAAATCAATTAAAAAAGATATCGAAAAAGATATCCAAAGACGCTTACAGCAAATGCTAGACACAATGGTAGGGTTAGGAAAAGTTATCGTGTCAGTTACTTCTGATATTGATTTTACAACAGAAAATAGAGTAGAAGAACTGGTCGATCCTGTTGATTTGGATAATATGGAAGGAATTCCAGTAAGTATTGAAACGATCCATGAAACATATTCAGGTAGTGCTATTGATGAAGGAGTCGTTGGTTCAGGTGAAGAAGATATTCCAAATTATCCAGCTGTAGAACAAGGCGCTGATGGTGATTACGAGCTCATTAAAGAGAAAATAAACAATGAATTTAATCGAATTCGTAGAGATATCGTTGAAAGTCCGTATAAAATTCGTGATTTAGGTATCCAAGTTGCTATCGATAACGTTCTGTCTATTGAAGGTGATGAGGTACAATATTTAAGTCTACAAGAACAGGAATCTGTCGAGGAAGGAATCACTTCTATTTTAAATTCTATTATTACGACCTCGATCGATAAGGAATATGGAGAAATCGAACCTGATGAGAAAATCTCTATCGTTTTTCAGGAATTTAGTACAACATCCGATGACTTGTTTGCCTCAACTGAACAACAAAAAATTCCATTATGGGCTTATGTTGTAGGAATCATTCTTTTACTTATAATTATCATCTTGATCGTAATGTTGTTTAATCGAAAACGAAAAGAAGATGAAATTGCTGAAGAAGAATATATCGTGACTGAGGAAACAGATGTTCCAGATATTGAAGAAGTGCCTGAAACTGATGCTGAAAGAACGAGAAAGCAACTTGAAAGTATGGCACGAGAGAAGCCCGAAGATTTTGCTAAGCTTTTAAGAAGTTGGATGATTGACGAGTAGGAGGTGTGAGAATGGTACGGCATCGTAGAGAATTAACTGGTAAACAAAAAGCAGCAATTTTATTAATCTCTCTCGGACCAGATGTATCAGCTCAAGTATATAAACATTTAACAGACGAAGAGATTGAACAATTAAGCTTAGAAATATCTACTGTAAACAAAGTAGAACCAGAATTAAAAGAGGATATATTAGAACAATTCCATCAAATCGCTTTAGCACAGGATTATATATCTCAAGGTGGAGTAAGCTATGCGAAATCTGTATTAGAAAAAGCCTTTGGAAAACAAGAAGCAGAAAATATTATTAACCGGCTCACTTCTTCTTTACAAGTGCGACCTTTCGATTTTGCACGGAAAGCTGATCCAAGTCAGTTGCTAAATTATATTCAAAATGAACATCCACAAACGATTGCTTTAATATTGTCTTATTTAGATCCTGAACAATCAGGACAAATATTGTCTGAACTACCGCAAGATACACAAGCAGAAATTGCTAAACGAATTGCGACTATGGATTCAACATCACCAGAAATTATTAGTCAAGTAGAACAAGTACTAGAGAGAAACATTGCATCTTCATTAACAGAAGATCAAACCCAAACAGGTGGTATTGAATCTGTGGTAGAAGTTTTAAATAGTGTTGATCGAAGTACTGAGCGAACGATTTTAGATACTTTAGAAGTCCAAGAACCAGAATTAGCCGATGAGATTAAGAAACGAATGTTTGTCTTTGAAGACATTGTTATTTTAGATAATCGAGCAATCCAACGAGTCATTAGAGAAGTCGATAATGAAGACTTAATACTCTCTTTAAAAGTAGCTAGTGATGAAGTAAAGGAGATTATTTTCCAAAACATGTCACAACGAATGGCGGATACATTTAAAGAAGAGATGGAATTTTTAGGTCCTGTGCGACTCAGAGATGTTGAAGAGGCACAGACTCGAATTGTAAGTACAATTCGTCGACTCGAAGAAATAGGCGAAATAATCATTGCCCGTGGTGGAGGTGATGATATTATTGTGTAAAAAAAATAGTTTTAACACTGAAATTAAAGAACGAGTTATTCAATTAAGGCCAATTCCTATTGAAAAATCTGATAATAATCTTTCAAATGAAATGACGAAAGAACAATATTTAAATAGTGTACAAAAACAAATTGAAGAAGTAGAAGAAGATTTAACACAACTAGAAAAGGAATATGATGAAAAGAAAAATAAACTGGAAAAACAAATAGAGCAAGAAAAGCTAGCATGGGAAAAAGAAAAAGAACAATTGATGCAACAAGCAAGGGAACAAGGCTTTAAGGCAGGATTTTCAGAAGGTAAAAAGCAAAGTTTAGAAAAATATAAAGAGCAAATTCAACATATTAATCAATTGGCAGAACTAGCCGAAAAGGATTATCAAAAAACGGTAGAAGAAAGTACAGATACAATTTTACAGTTGTCTATTCATGTAGCTGAAAAAATTTTGGATCAAGCATTAGTTGACGATCCTTCATTATTTAAGTCAGTGGTAAACTCAGCATTAGCATCGATTAATTCCCATGAAGAAATAGCTGTATATGTTCATCCGAATTATTACGAGCTTTTGCATCAACGAAAAAACGAACTGCAACAAAGTGTTCATGGACAAGCAACAATTAAAATTTATATCGATCATGATTTAGATGAAAAAAGTTGTAAAATTGAACATCCCTTTGGACAAATTGATGCAAGTATAGATACTCAATTAAAAGAAATACACAAAATATTAAAAAATGTAAATAATGGGGAATAAGAGATGAATATAGAAAAGTTTGTTTCTGCAATTAAACAATCTGATCCGTATAAACGATATGGTAAGATTTTACGTGTTGTTGGTTTAATGATTGAATCGGAAGGACCAGAAGCAAACATAGGTGAGGTCTGTTTAATTCATGTTAATGATCATCAAAAGCCAATTATGGCAGAAGTTGTTGGGTTTAATCACGAAAAAGTCATGTTAATGCCGTATGGTGAAGTTAATCAAGTTGGTCCAGGTTGCTTAGTCGAATCAACAGGTAAACCTCTCATGATCAATGTTGGTCATGGACTCATTGGAGAAGTTATCGATTCTTTAGGTTCTCCTTTAGATCAATCCCCATTACCAAAGGACTTATCTTCATTTCCAACAGATAGACAACCACCAAATCCCATGGAAAGAAAGTTAATTACAAGACCTATTGAAAGTGGTATAAAAGTTATCGATTCCCTTTTAACCGTCGGATTAGGTCAACGTATTGGTTTGTTTGCCGGGAGTGGTGTAGGAAAAAGTACATTACTAGGTATGATTGCAAGAAACAGTGATGCCGATATTAACGTAATTGCGTTAATCGGTGAACGAGGTCGCGAAGTACGTGAATTCATAGAAAACGATTTAGGTAATCAAGGTCTTGAAAACTCTATTGTCGTTGTCGCAACATCTGATCAACCGGCTTTAATGAGAATTAAAGGAGCATTTACTGCAACAGCGATTTGCGAGTATTTTAGAGATTTAGGTTACAATGTTAACTTACTTATGGATTCGGTGACTAGAGTAGCTATTGCTCAAAGAGAAATTGGACTAGCTACTGGAGAACCACCAACGACTAAAGGATATACGCCTTCTGTATTTGCTCTGTTGCCAAAATTGTTAGAACGAGCAGGTAGTAATGATAAAGGGACAATTACTGCCTTTTACACTGTACTAGTTGACGGCGATGATCTTAACGAACCGATAGCGGATAGTTTACGGGGGATTTTAGATGGTCACTTTGTTTTAGATAGAAAATTAGCAGAGCAAGGTCAATATCCCGCGATTAATGTTTTACAATCGATCAGTCGAGTCATGGAAAAAATAGTAGATCGAGATCATTTAAAAGTTGCCCAGGAAATTCGTTCACTTTTATCTACATATGAGGAAAATCAGGAATTAATTCAAATTGGGGCATATAAACGTGGTACGAATAAAAACATTGATCAGGCGATTTCATACATGCCAAAAATTCAAGAATTTTTAAAACAAGATACATATGAACGAGTTACATTTACCGATTCGATTCAGCAAATGCACACCCTGTTATATGGAGGATCTCGAACATGAATCATATACATACTTTATCCAAGCTTTTACATATTCATGAACGTGAAAAAAACGAAGCACAAGTTAAACATTCACAATCAGTTGATGCCTTTGAAAGCTTAGCAGAGTCACTCTATGAATTGTTAGTAAAAAAAGAACGATTAGAAGAAGAATTATCTTTATCTAATAAGAAACGAATATCGATCGGTGAAATACAAAGTAAACAATCATATTTAGAAAACTTAACAAATCAAATTATTGTTTTACAAAAGGATGTATCCCTCGCAAGAGAGACAATGGAAAAAGATAGAGAAGCATTAACAGAAGCACATATAGAAATGAAAAAAATTGAAAAAATGATCGAGTTTCGTCAAGAAAAAATTAAAGAGAAAATAAAGCGGGAAGAAAGTAATTTCATGGATGAAATTTCTATTCAACAATATATGGCGAATAATAGGTGAGTGTATGAGAAATCTAAATAAAAAATCTGTCAATCCATTTTTATGGTTTATTTTTGCCATCGTCATTCCAGTTATTATAATTATTTCATTAACAGTCCTTGTTTTAGCTATTGCAGGATTTGATGTTTCAGGGTGGACAAAAGATAAAGCAAGTAATATACCAATTGTTTCATCATTTATAACAACAGAAGAAGAAAAGAAAATTGAAGAAATTGAACAAGAAATGAACGAACTGATTGAAAACCGTGATACAGAAATTGAACAGTTAAAAGTCGAGAATGAAAACTTAAAAGGTACAGTAGAAAGTTTACAAAAGGAAATTGAAAAATTAGAAAGTGAATTGCAAGAGACAGAACAAAATGATGATGAAGAAGACAACGAACAAAATCAACGAGATGATTTGAAGCAAATTGCGAGATCCTATGAAAATATGAAAAGTAAACAAGCAGCCGCAGTTATCGAAGAAATGGATAATCAAGATGCGATTACCATTTTAAAACAAATATCTGATGATAGCCGTGGAAAAATTTTAGAAGCTATGAATCCTGAGCGGGCTGCAGAATTAACTAAACTATATATGGATTAATTTTTGAAAGGGGGTGAATAAATGAATGTAGCAGCGTTACTCTTAAACAAAAATTCTATGTTCGTCGAAGATTTTCAAGTAAATGAGGAAGGTAAAGGGAATTCGTCTTCCTTCGCCCATATTTTACAAAAGAAATTACCTAATGTATCTAAAGAATTACAAGATTTTCTTTTACACTCAAATTTATTAGCGGCCGAAGATATGAATGAACTTCTAGTTTCCTTAAACAATACAGAACATGAGGAGCAACTTATTAAAGACTTATTACAAAATGTTTTTGGACAACTTACACTGCCATTAGATGTTGAACAAAACATACATTTGTTACAAGAAGAACATGATGAGTACCTAGTTACTTTAAATAATGGTGAAAACATTCCAAAAAGTTTACTAACTAAGTTACAAACAAACTTACAACAGTTTTCAAAGCAAATAACTGAATTAATACAACTTATTATAGACGAGCCAGATGTTCAAAAACATAAAATGAAATTGTTACAATTACTTAAAGAAAATGAAGATTTTCAAAAACTCACACAACGCTTGCAAATTCCTAGGCAACCTATAAAATTAACGAATGCCAAATTACAATCTTTATGGGATAAGTTATCTGAAGCATATAGCAGAAGAACTTCTTTAAATAATAGAAAAATGTATGCGAACGAAGCGAAGGTTGATCAAAGGACATTAACGAGATGGTTAGACAATGTTATTCAAGAATATGAAGGGAAGCAGCAATCAACTCAGAAAACAGAGGCAGTTATTAAACCATTACACATAGCTACACCAATGACGAAAGTAGAACAACTAGTGATTTTTCAACAAAACAATGAGCTAAGGACATCAACAACCTTTGAACAGCAGTTATTATTAAAATTCGAAGAAGCTATAAGATCTAGTCAAATTCTAAGAGCTAATCAAGGTCCTAACCAATTATTATTTCATTTAAAGCCTGAAAACTTAGGGGAAATGATGGTAAGACTTGTAGAAGTAAATGGAGAAATGACAGCAAAAATAATCGTTACAACGGAAGCGGCAAAAAAAGCATTACAATCAAATATTCATCAATTAAAGAATATGTTCTCGCCACATCAAGTCGTTATTGAAAGACAAGATGAAATTGTTTTACAACAAACAGAAGAAAAAGGAGATCATTTCGAAGAGGAACAAGAACAGTTTTCTGAACATGAGGAACACCAAGAAGGTCAGCAAGATGAAAAAGAAGAATATGAGGAAGTATCTTTTCATGAAGTATTATCGACGAAAGTGTAGGTGATTAAATGCCGAAAATAGATCCTAATCTTTACGTATACCAACAGGAAGCAAAAAGACAACCAAGTACAGAGCTTGGAAAGGACGAATTTTTAAAAATCTTAATAACCCAGTTGCAACATCAAGATCCATTAAATCCAATGGATGATCGGGATTTTATCTCACAAATGGCAACATTCTCATCCTTAGAACAGATGATGCAAATGTCTAACTCAATCGACACTTTAGTAAATAACCAACTTATGTCACCGGTTGTTCAATATAGTCATATGATTGGAAAAGAAGTGACTTATGATGAATATGATGAACAAACTGGTCAGATAAAAGATGAGGTTACAAGTATCGTTATTGCGGTTACCCAAGAAGATGGTTGGGCTATTTTAAAATTAGAAAATGGTGAAGAAGTTTATGCTGATGCTATTAAACAAATCAATCAGCCAAATATAAGTGAGGAGAATGATCAAGATGCCGAATAAAATTAATCACATTCATCCTCATCAATTATTACAGTCGAAACCTATTCAACAAAAAGACCAACCAAAGTCAACGATCTTTAAAGACATGCTTACAGAACAAACGAACGAACTAAGGATTAGTAAGCATGCGAAAGAGAGATTAGCGGAAAGAGACATTCAGATTAACGACACCCAATGGAAGAATATATCTCATCAAGTTTCTAAAGCAAAAGAAAAGGGTGTTCGAGATTCTTTAGTTGTATTAAATGATGCGACCCTTTTAGTAAGTGCTAAAAATAACACAGTTATTACTGCTTTAGGTCGAGATGAAGCATCTTCTAGAATTTTTACGAATATAAACGGAACAATCATTATGAATGAATAAGCCGGACCTTTATAGGAAGCTTATAGCTGTTGACCGATTGATACAGCTATCATAAAAAACAAAGGGGAATGATACTATGTTACGTTCAATGTATGCAGGAATCTCAGGAATGAAAGGTTTCCAAACAAAATTAGATGTTGTTGGAAACAATATTGCGAATGTGAACACAGTAGGTTTTAAACGGGGACGAGCAACCTTCCAAGATATGATGAGTCAAATGACTTCTGGTGCACAAGCTGCAACAGGAACCAGAGGTGGAGTAAATCCGGTTCAAGTCGGATTAGGTTCACAGCTCGGTTCTATTGATAATATTCATACGCAAGGATTTCGTGAAACAACCGGAAATATTTTAGACTTCTCCATTGAAGGAGACGGTATGTTTGTCGTTCGAGATGGAACAACAGAATATTATACACGGGCTGGTAATTTTTACTTAGATGATAATGGATTTATCGTTAACCCTGACGGCCTTTATTTAATGGGATATTCAACGATTTTAACAGAGGGAAGAGAAATAATTTCAGATCGTGCGGAAATTGTTTTAGGTGAAAATAACGAGGCACGGGAAGTCGTATTAATTAATGAGCAAGGAAACCGAACTTCTGTTGGAATTAGGGGAACGGAAAACGGCGTTATTACATTAGAAAATGATGTTGTGATAACGATTAGCGGAATAAATGGAGATGAACCTGAAATTACAATTAGTGGTCTTAGTGAGGAACAAATAGAAACAACAGGAACAGCAACAAATATTACACTCACAGACATCGACACAGAAGGCGGTTTAACAACTTTAAACATTCCGGATAATGCTGAAAGTTATAGTGTCCAATCTGATGGGATTATTAACTTTGTTGATCAGGATGGACGCCTACATCAAGCTGGACAAATTGTCTTAGCGAACTTTTCTAATCCAGCTGGACTAGAGAAAGCAGGAAGTAACTTATTTCGAGAAAGTGCAAACTCCGGATTTACAGGAATTAGGGAACCTGAATCTGAAGGAATGGGTTCTCTCGTAAGTGGAGCATTAGAAATGTCAAACGTTGATTTAGCGGAAGAGTTTACAGAAATGATTACTGCTCAAAGAGGTTTCCAAGCAAACACGAGAATCATTACGACATCTGATGAAATTTTACAAGAGCTCGTTAATTTAAAACGATAAAAAGGAGGTAGGAAGTGTCATCTATTTTTGATGATGACACTTCCGCCATTATCATATGATTACACTTACACGGTTAACTGGTGAAACTTTTTCTCTAAATGCTTTATACATAGAACAAATTCAATCATACCCAGATACAACGATTACTTTGATGAATGGGAAAAAAATCATTGTGAAAAATTCTGAAGAAGAAGTTATAGAATTGATTCATAAAGCCTATCAACATATAGGGCTAGTCGGGGCGATACAAGGAACAGGTGATGATATTGAGTAGATTGCTTAAAACAATGCTTACATCATTAATTATTTTAATTGTTTTATTTATAGGTGCAATTATATTTTACTTTTACCAACAAAATGATACTTCAATAGATACGATTGACAATATTCCTTCAGGTAAATTTGAAGATTACTCCTATGAAACGTCAGAAATTACAACAAATTTAAAAGATGGAACGTTTATAAGAATTCAATTTCAGATCATTGTAAACAGCAAACAAGCCCATAAAGAAATTGCGGAAAGGGATTTTCAATTAAAAAATATAACGATTAAAGAATTAACAAAAATAGAAGAAGAGGACGTTAAGACAGAAGAAAACATAGCTAAATTGGAGTCGTCATTAAAAACAAAATTAAATGACTTACTCAATGAAGGAGAAATTTTAGAAGTATTGACAACGAACAAAATCTTACAATAAACAAGAGAGGGGTGAGGTCATTTGGTAGAAGAAGTTCTGTCTCAACATGAAATAGACGCTCTATTATCAGCCATTTCATCAGGAGAAATGGATGCTGAAGAATTAAAAAGTGAAGAAAAGGAAGAGAAAGTTAAAGTATATGACTTTAAAAGGGCTTTACGATTTTCTAAAGATCAAATTCGTAGTATAGCACGAATTCATGAGAATCTTGCTCGTATTTTGACAACATTTTTTTCAGCACAGTTACGAAGCTATGTCGATATAAGTGTAGCATCTGTTGATCAAATACCCTATGAAGAGTTTATTCGCTCCATTCCAAGAATGACGATTTTAAATTTGTATAGTTTAGAACCTTTAGAAGGTCGAATCGTCATGGAGGTTAATCCAAACATCGCATTCGGCTTATTAGATCGATTGTTAGGTGGTAAAAGTAATGTCGTCAGTAAAGTGGATAATTTAACAGAAATAGAAACATTGCTACTATCCCAACTGTTTGAAAAAGCGACTGATAGTTTGCAAGAAGCATGGTCTTCCATTGTCGAAATTGATCCTTATTTGGAAGAATTAGAAGTAAATCCACAGTTTTTACAAATGGTCTCTCCAAATGAAACGGTCGTTGTCGTATCACTTAATACAGAGGTTGGAGATGCGAGCGGCATGATCAATATATGTATTCCACATATAATTTTAGAGCCGATTATTCCAAAGTTGTCTGTTCATTATTGGATGCAATCGACTGAAAAAGATCGGGATCCTGATGCTTATGAAAAGGTTACTAAAAACTTGCAAGATGTTGAAGTTGAATCCAAAGCAGTTTTAGGTCATTCGATAATTACACTCGATGATCTGCTTCATTTAAAAGAAAATGATGTTATTGTATTAGATCAAAAAACAGATGAATCAATGGTTTTAGAAATAAATGATGAACCTAAGTTTTTTGTTCAACCTGGAAAACTTAGAAATAAACTTTCCGTTCAAGTACTAGATGAGATTAAGAAGAGGGAGTGAATGAAATGGATGAAGGAATGCTTTCCCAAGATGAAATCGATGCACTACTAAAAGTAGGTGAAGATAATAATAGCGAGGACAATGAAGATGAACTCTCTGTAAACGATTATTTAACAGATATTGAAGCTGATACACTAGGGGAGATTGGCAATATTTCTATTGGTAGTTCAGCAACCACTTTATCAACATTATTAAATGAAAAGGTGAAAATAACGACTCCGACAATAGATGTCATTAAAAAATCGGAAGTTATGAAACAATTTCCTTATGAACATGTTAGTGTACAAGTGAACTATTTAGAAGGATTTATTGGAGAAAGTATGTTTGTTTTGAAATCAGAAGATGCTGCGATTATAGCTGATATTATGTTAGGTAATGATGGAAGTGATCCGGAGGAAGAACTAACGGATATTCATTTAAGTGCTGTTCAAGAAGTAATGAATCAAATGATGGGTTCAGCAGCAACGAGCATGTCGACAATATTTGAAAAACGTGTTAATATTTCACCGCCCAGCATTGAGTTAGTTGATGAAACAGGTGAACCAGATGTTACAAAGGATATCGAAGAAGAAGTCTTTGTAAAAGTTTCTTTTCAACTAGTTGTAGGTAATTTAATTGATTCTAAAATTATGCAAATTATCCCATTTCCCTTTGCAAATGAACTTGTTGATGAGCTTATGAGTGTAGAAAAAAGTAGTGATAGTACAGAGGACAAACTAGAGGAAGAAGTGGTGACACGAGAAGAAGTTGCAGCACAAGAAGAAATAGCAGCGACTACTTTAGCTGATGAACAAGTATCAATGAATGAGCAAGAACAAATGTCTTTGAAAGAAGAGCCAGATATTCGTTCAAGTGAAGAACCAAAAGTGATAGGAGGTAAGGTGAGAGGTGTGAGTGAATCTATCCAACGTGCATCGTTTTCAGAATTTGAACAAACAGATATTGGAGAAAAAGGTCAAAGGAACTTAAATATGTTACTGGATATCCCTTTACAAGTAACCGTTGAACTTGGTAGAACGAAAAAAACGGTAGAAGACATATTAGATTTATCTTCCGGTTCTATCATTGAATTGGATAAACTAGCTGGTGAACCAGTTGATATTTTAGTTAATAATAAATTAATTGCTCAAGGGGAAGTTGTCGTTATTGATGAAAATTTTGGAGTTAGAGTAACAGATATTGTAAGCCAAACAGATCGACTAATGAATTTAAGGTAAGGTTAGATTAGGAGGATGAACAATGGGAAATAAAGTATTAATCGTTGATGATGCCGCATTTATGCGAATGATGATTAAAGATATATTAGAAAAAAATGGATATGAAGTAGTAGGCGAAGCACAAAATGGAGTGGAAGCCGTAGAGAAATATGAAGAACTATCGCCAGATTTAGTGACAATGGATATTACGATGCCTGAAATGGATGGAATCGAGGCACTTAAAAAAATCCAGGAAATTAATCCTGAAGCAACCGTTATTATGTGCTCAGCGATGGGGCAACAAGCAATGGTTATTGATGCTATTCAAGCGGGAGCAAAGGATTTTATCGTGAAACCATTTCAAGCAGAGCGTGTCTTAGAGGCTGTTAAAAAAGCATTAGAATAGGATTAGGTGAAAGTTTTGAAAAACATTAACAAACAACTAATGCTAACAATTATTATACTAAGTATCTTTATATGGAGCTCGACTCAAACAAGTTTAGCCCAATCGATTTCTGATTGTGATGAAGATATGTCAATAAATGACTGTTTAAAAGCGGAAGAAGAAGAGAATATATCTAATCAAGAATCAGAAGAGGAGTCTGGGATAAATCAAAGTTCTCTTTTTATGAATCTACTAAAAATGGGATTAGCATTACTTTTAGTCTTAGGATTAATTTATTTAATGGTAAAAATCCTAGGACGAAAAAATCAAACATTACAACGTTCAAAGGTTATAGAAAATTTAGGGGGACTTCCACTTGGTCACAACAAATCAATCCAACTTGTGCGAATTGGGGAAGAGGTTTATATCATTGGTGTCGGTGAGCAAATTAATAAGATAGATAAAATAACAGATGAATCATTATTACATATTCTTGAGGAAAGTGGCGAACAGCCTGAACATTCGATGAATTTTGTCCAGGATATCCTCGATAGATTTAAAAAGGAAGATAAAACGGAAGAACAAGACAATTCATTCAATCAACTATTTGAACAAGAGCTGAAAAAAATGCAAGAAAATCGAAGTGAAATGCTAAAAGATTACCAAAAGAGAGACGATCGCTATGAATGAATTTATTGATATGTTTTCTAGTTCAGATCCTTCTTCGATAGCAACATCTGTGAAATTGCTATTATTACTTACTGTTTTAGCATTAGCACCAAGTATATTAATTTTAATGACAAGTTTTACGAGAACAGTTATCGTTCTTTCCTTTGTCCGGACGTCTTTAGCTACACAGCAAATGCCACCGAATCAAGTGTTAATAGGTATTGCTTTATTTCTAACTTTTTTCATCATGGCACCAACGTTTTCGGAAGTTTATGATGAGGCATTACAACCATTATTTGATGAAGAAATTACGTTAGATGAAGCCTATGATCGAGCGGGCAAACCAATGAAGGAATTTATGGCTAAACATACAAGACAAAAGGATTTAGCCTTATTTATGAATTATTCGAATGTTGAAGGTGTGGAAGCCGTTGAAGATATCCCGCTAACAACATTAGTGCCAGCTTTTGCTATTAGTGAATTAAAAACAGCGTTTCAAATGGGCTTTATGATTTTTGTTCCCTTTTTAATTATCGATATGGCTGTGGCTAGTGTACTCATGTCGATGGGAATGTTAATGCTTCCACCGGTTATGATTTCCTTACCCTTTAAAATATTGCTCTTTGTATTAGTAGATGGATGGCATTTAATTACTCATTCTATTTTAGATAGTTTTTGATGAAAGGTGTGAAAGCAATTGAGTAGCGAATTTGTTTTAACATTAGCAGAGCGTGGAATATTTACAATATTAATTGTTGTGGGACCATTGCTTATTTTGGCTTTAGCCGTCGGATTACTCGTAAGTATTTTCCAAGCAACAACCCAAATACAGGAACAAACTTTAGCGTTTATTCCTAAAATTGTTGCTGTACTAGTAGGTGTCGTATTTTTCGGACCATGGATGCTTACGAGAATGGTAGAATTTACAGTTGACTTATATCAAAATATTAATTTATATATAGGATAAATAATGCTAGAGTATATAAATTTAGCCATTATACCTGTGTTTTTGCTCATTTTCGTGAGAATTATCGCTTTTTTCGTTACGATGCCATTGTTTTCATACCGAACGATCCCGAACATATTTAAAATAGGATTGAGTTTCTTTCTAGCAATCATTATATTTCCTTCAGTAAATTTAGAGGAAATCGTTTTAGATTCATACGTCATCTTACTTTTAAAGGAAATTATTATTGGTTTGCTTATTGGTTTAATCGCTTATGTCATATTATCAGCCGTTCAAATTGCCGGTGGATTTGTTGATTTTCAAATGGGATTTGCAATTGCTAATGTTGTTGATCCGCAAACCGGTGCTCAAAGTCCAATTTTAGGGCAATACTTTTATATTATTGCATTACTTTTTCTCTTATCGGTTAACGGTCATTACCTAGTTATTGATGGTATATACAATAGTTTTGATTTTATTGCTGTCGATCAATTTATTTCATTTAGCGAACAGTCTTTCGCAAATTTTGTCATTAAGACCTTTAATACGATGTTCATTATAGCATTTCAAATTTCTATTCCAATTGTTGGTTGCTTATTTTTAGTTGATGTTGCCCTAGGGATGATCGCAAGAACAGTGCCACAATTAAACGTATTTGTTGTCGGTTTACCAATTAAAATTTTCGTAAGTTTTGTCGTTATTTTAATATTTTTAAGTTTATACATAGCTCTCGTTCGGATGTTGTTTTCGACAATGTTTGAAGTCATGAGTACCTTAATGTCGTTATTTGGAGGATAAAGGATGTTAGTTACCCTTGATTTACAATATTTTGCCGGTGAAAAAACTGAAAAGGCAACTCCAAAAAAGCGGGAGGATGAACGAGAAAAGGGTAGAGTTGCAAAGAGTCAGGAAGTAAATACGGCTATTTTACTTCTCTTCGGCTTTTTAATATTGGCAATTATGGGAAGTTTCATGAAAGAAACACTCTCTTCATTATATTTTCAATCTTTTACAGAATATATTCATTGGAATGTTACGACTGAAACAATTATGGAACTTGTAAAAGAAGTATTTTTAGAAATTGCTAAAGTTCTATTGCCAATTATGGCTATTGTTATTATAGCAGCAATGGCAGGGAACATTTTACAAGTAGGCTTCTTATTTACAACTGAACCATTAAAGTTTGATTTAAAAAAAATAGACCCTGTTCAAGGCGCAAAAAGAATCTTTTCTTTACGGGCTTTAGTAGAGTTTTTAAAGTCGATGTTAAAAATATTGTTCATCGGCGCAACAACCTTTGCAGTTATATGGATTTATAAAGATGAAATGATGATGATGGCGTTTAAAAATGTTGAAAGTGCTACTTCATTTTTTGGTCGAGTGACGATAACGATAGGAGTAGCCGCTACATTAACTTTATTGTTTTTGTCAATTTTTGATTATGCTTACCAAAAATATGATTTTGAAAAAAATATTCGTATGTCTAAACAGGATATTAAGGACGAACAGAAAAACATTGAAGGGGATCCATTAATCCAATCGAAAATTAAAGAAAAACAACAAGAAATTGCGATGAGGCGTATGATGAGTGAGGTTCCTAAGGCTGATGTTGTTATTACAAACCCTACTCATTACGCTGTTGCAATTACGTATGATGAAGAATTAGCAAGTGCACCCTATATCGTTGCGATGGGTGTTGATCAAGTCGCCCTAAAAATAAAAGAAGTTGCCAAAGCAAATGATGTCATGACTGTTGAAAATCGTGAATTAGCGCGTAATTTATATGATACTTTGGAAATTGGTGATGTTATCCCAGAAGAGTTTTACCAGGCAGTAGCAGAAATTTTAGCTTACGTATATCGAGTAGAAAATAAAGTATAAGTCATAAGGGGAATAGATCATGAAAGCAAGAGATTTATCGATTTTAATAGGAGTTGTATTAATTATTGTCATGTTAGTCATCCCACTTCCTGGATGGCTACTAAGTATTTTAATATTAGTAAATATATCTCTCGCTTTAGTCGTTATTTTAGTATCGATGAATACACAAGAAGCGCTACAATTTTCTATATTCCCTTCATTATTACTATTGCTGACATTGTTTCGTTTAGCATTGAATGTTTCAACGACAAGATCCATTTTAGCTAAAGCTGATGCTGGAGAAGTTGTTGCTACGTTTGGAACATTCGTTATTGGAAATAATCCTTTAGTTGGATTTGTTGTATTCACGATTTTAGTCGTTATTCAGTTTATTGTTATTACAAAGGGTGCGGAGCGAGTATCAGAAGTAGCGGCTCGGTTTACCCTTGATGCAATGCCTGGAAAACAAATGAGTATTGATGCCGATTTAAATGCCGGGCTCATTACTGAAAAAGAAGCTAGAGAGCGAAGGGAAAAAGTAGAAAGAGAAGCTGATTTTTACGGAGCGATGGACGGAGCGAGTAAATTCGTCAAAGGTGACGCGATTGCTGGTATTATTATCGTTTTAGTAAACATTTTATTCGGAATAATTATTGGAATGGTCCAGATGGGTTATTCCTTCCAAGAAGCTGTTCAAACATATACACAGTTAACTGTTGGTGATGGTTTAGTTAGCCAAATTCCAGCCCTTTTAATTGCAACGGCAACCGGCATCGTTGTTACAAGAGTAACAACGACCGGTAATTTAGGTACAGATGTCACCGATCAATTGTTACAATATCCACGTTTATTATTCATTGCAGCTGGAGCTATTTTTTTACTAGGGCTAACACCGATCAATTTCTTTTTAACAACAGTAATTGCTGGACTTTTAGCCTTAAGTGGATATTTATTATTACAACAAACTGAACAGCCCGATGAGATGACTGAAATCGAGGAGGAAGAGGCAGAAAGTGAAGCTTTAAAGTCTCCTGAAAATGTTGTTGAGTTACTAAGTATGGATCCAATCGAATTTGAGTTTGGTTATGCATTAATTCCTCTTGTTGATGCAAGCCAAGGTGGTGATTTACTCGATCGTGTAGTAATGATTAGAAGACAATTAGCCCTTGAGATTGGACTAGTTATTCCTGTCGTTAGAATCAGGGATAATATTCAGCTAAATCCTAATGAATATCGATTAAAAATTAAGGGAAATGAAGTCGCTTTTGGAGAACTTTTAGTCGATCATTATTTAGCAATGACTCCTGATGCAGAAGATGATACGATCGAAGGTATAGAGACTAAGGAACCGGCCTTTGGATTACCTGCTAAATGGATTACTGAAGATGTTAAAGATGAAGCCGAGTTATTAGGGTATACTGTAGTTGATCCACCGTCTGTTGTATCAACTCATTTAACTGAAGTTATTAAGCAACATGCTCATGTACTATTAGGCCGTCAGGAAACACAAGAGCTAGTCGATCATTTAAAAGAAACATATCCTATCTTGGTCGAAGAAGTAACACCAGAGCCTTTAAGTATTGGAGATATTCAAAAAGTGTTAGCTAAGTTGCTCAAAGAAGACGTATCTATTCGAAATTTACCTGTTATTTTTGAAACTCTTGCTGATTACGGTAAAATGACAAACGATACTGACTTGTTAACGGAATATGTACGACAAGCTTTATCGGCTCAAATAACAAAACAATATGTGGATGATGAAAATATGTTGCATGTTATAACTGTATCGAATGAGATAGAAAATTTAATCATTGATAATATACAGCAAACTGAACATGGGGCTTATTTATCATTAGAACCAGACATTCAACAACAAATTATAGAAAATATCCATCAACTAGTTGAACAACACTCAGTTCATCAGGATACGCCTATCATCATATGTTCTCCAGCAGTGCGTATGTATTTAAAACAATTAATAGAAAGATTTTTGCCAAATGTCGTCGTATTATCTTTCAATGAACTTGAAACTTATGTACAAGTTGAAAGTATTGGGGTGGTGAATGTAGCTTGAAAATAAAAAAATATGTCGGGAATACAATGCCGGAAATTATGCTAAAAATTCGAGAAGATTTAGGACCAGATGCCGTTATACTGAAAACGAATGAAATTAAACAAGGTGGATTTTTAGGGTTTTTCCAACGAAAAAAATTAGAAGTTGTAGCTACATTAGATAGTAACCCGATCGATGAAACAATAACAAATGAAAAGAAAAATAGCATATTTAAACCTAGAGTATCAGAAGAAAAAACAGATCAAGCTTTAGTATTGCAGGAGTTGCAGCAACTAAAAAATCTTATCCATTCTCAACATAAAACCGAATTAAATTTAAGTCCAGACTTTTTATTAGTTTACAATTATTTAGTAGAACAAGAAGTTGAAGAAAATCTTGCCTATGAACTTATTGAGACGATAGAACAGGAACATACATCAAATATAAGTTTGCAGGATATCGTAGAACAATTGCGGGCACATATAGCTCATCAATTACAAGAGCTCCCTTCGCAAAAAAGTACTGACAGAGCACAAATTATTCATTTTGTTGGGCCAACTGGTGTCGGCAAGACGACAACATTAGCAAAAATTGCTTCTGATTACATATTAAATAAACAAAAGAAAATAGCCTTTATTACAACGGATACATATCGTATAGCAGCAATTGATCAACTTAAAACATATGCTAAAATCTTACAAGTACCCGTAGAAGTAGCTTACACAAAAGAAGATTATCTTCAAGCAGTAGAGAAATTTTCAATCTATGATTATATTTTCGTAGATACTGCTGGTAGAAATTTTCGAGAACAAACCTTTATCAAAGATTTAGAACAAACAATCAATTTACACGAAAGAACAAAAACATTTTTAGTGCTATCGCTAACAGCTAAACAAAATGATATTCAAGATATATTTAATTGTTTTAAGCCTTTACAAATAGAGCATGTTATTTTCACTAAAGTAGATGAGACGAGACAATTTGGTAGCATATTAAATATTGCTTTGCAACACCGTGTACAAGTTGATTATTTGACGAATGGTCAAGATGTACCAAGTGATATCATCCGCCCAACTGAACAGTATATTTCTGAACTCGTTTTAGGAGATTTTTTCAATGAATGATCAAGCCCTACAATTAAGAATGCAAATTGAACGTAAGAAAAATGACGATGCAAATAAAGCGAAGACGATATCTATCGTAAGTGGTAAAGGCGGTGTAGGTAAATCTAACTTTGCTATTAACTTTGCCCTGCAATTAATTCATTTAAATAAACGAGTTATTATTTTTGATTTAGATATAGGGATGGGAAATATTGATATTTTACTTGGTTTACAAGCTAAAAAAACAGTTATTGATATGCTCGAACAGAAACTATCCATTGAAGAAATTATAGAATATGGGCCTAAAGACTTAGCATACATTGCAGGTGGATCTGGATTAACAAACATATTTACTATGGACGATGAAAAGGTAAATCTATTTTTACAAGAGTATGAAAAAATTTCACATTTATATGATTATATTTTGTTTGATTTAGGTGCAGGTGTAAGTGAACATGGGTTGTTTTTTACTTTATCAGCAGATGAAACTTTTGTGATTACGACACCTGAGCCAACAGCTATAACAGATGCATATAGTATTGTTAAATATGTAGCATCAAAAGAAGTAAAAATGCCCTTTTATGTCGTGATGAACCGAGTGAAAAAGAAACAAACAGGTGAAGAAATGCTTGAACGTTTTTCAAAAGTCATTAAACAATTTTTACAAATCGATATTTATAAATTAGGTGTTTTACCAATTGATGATATTGTTCGGGATGCAGTCATGAGACAAACACCATATATATTGTTAGATGAGCGAGCACCGATTTCTAAAGCCATGAAAGATCTTGTTATATCTTATATTGACGAAATACCTCCTGAAACAAGTCGTTTAAAACGATCTTTCATTCAACGATTACGACAATTTTTTGTAGGGAGGTAACGTATATGAGGGAAAAAATTCGTGTATTAGTTATAGATGATTCTGCTTTTATGCGCAAAATGATTACTGATATATTATCGTCTGATCATCGAATAACGGTTATTGGAACTGCCCGAAATGGGGAAATTGGTTTAAGAAAAATGAAAGAGTTACAACCGGACGTTATTACTCTTGATGTGGAAATGCCTGTAATGGATGGATTGTCAACCTTGAAAGAAATTATGAATAACCATCCTATTCCAGTTGTCATGATTTCAGGAACTTCCAATCAACATATGAAAAAAACAATTCAAGCGATTTCAAATGGAGCTATTGATTTTGTCGCAAAACCATCTGGTACGATTTCAGTTGACATTAAACGTATTGAGCAAGAGATCATATCTAAAGTAATTACTGCATCTCAAGTCGATATGAATGTTATAACAAAACAAAAGAAATTTACATCGTCAAAATTAACAAGTTTCAACCAAAAAGAGACTCTCATTTGTATTGGAACTTCTACTGGTGGTCCAAAAGCTCTTGAAACGATTTTAAAATCAATACCGAAGGAGCTTCAAGCTTCTATATTGATTGTTCAACATATGCCAGAACAATTTACTAAATCTCTCGCACAACGATTAAATCAAATTGCACATATTCCAGTAAAAGAAGCTAGACATCATGAACAGATTAAAGAAGGTCATGCATACGTTGCCCCTGGAAATTATCATATGCTCGTTCAAAAGAAAGGCAAAGATTTAAAGATCGTCTTATCAAAAGAGGAAAAACAAAAAGGACATCGACCATCTGTAGATGTCTTATTGCAATCTGTTAGTCAGTTAAACGAATGCCAAAAAATAGCCATTATTTTAACAGGAATGGGTAAAGATGGTGCCAAAGGTGTTGTTGAGTTGAAGAAGGCAGACAAACATTCTTTAGTAATAACAGAATCAGAACAAACTGCTCTTATTTATGGAATGCCATCTGCTGCAAAAGAAACTGGTCATGTCAATTATACACTTCCCGTTCATCAAATTAGTGAATTACTTGTAGATATTTTAATTAAATAATTATTTGGGGTGAGTTTATGGATACTACGCAATATTTAGATGTTTTTATCGATGAAAGTACAGAACATTTAGATACATTATATGAACAGTTAGTTGAATTGGAAAACAATCCAAATAGTAAAGAGGTTATTGAAGAGATATTTCGTGCAGCACATACGATTAAAGGAATGTCAGCTACGATGGGTTATGACGATTTAGCTAATCTGACACATCATATTGAAAATACCTTTGATGATATTCGTAATGAAAAGGTTTCTGTAAATGCTCAACTTATCGATCATTTGTTTTTTGCAGTAGATGAGTTAAATAACATCGTAGAAGATATTGCATCTGGAGGAACGGGTGAAAAAGATATCGAAGGAGTAATTAATATATTAAACCAGATGAATGATGAAGAAAAAGATACTGACATTCAAGAAGAAACATCAGATGAAGAACATTATCTTTCTTCAAGTGTATTTCAAGATATAGATGAATTTGAACGAGCAATCTTAGATGAAGCGAGTTCAAGAGATTATACAAGTTTTGAGATTACAGTTACTTTAAGTAAAGATTGTTTACTAAAAGGCGCTCGAGTATTTATGGTTTTTGAAGTACTTGATGATTTAGGAGAAGTAATTAAATCCTTACCAGATGTTTCTGCTTTAGAAGAAGAGGAGTTTGATCATTCATTTACAGTGCTTTTCGTTTCTAAAACAGATGCGACAACGATTAAAGAAAAAATTAAGAAAGTCTCAGAAATAACAAATGTTGATATTCATGAGATTAATTTAGAGATGTTAAAACAGGATGCTAAACAAGAGGAAGAAAAGAAACATACAAAAGACTCTCAAAAGAAAGAAAAAAGCTCTGCACCTACAGGAAGGACTCGTATATCAACCCCAAGAAAAACGATTCGTGTAAACATAGAACGCCTCGATATTTTAATGAATTTATTTGAAGAGCTAGTTGTCGATCGAGGTCGCTTAGAGCAAATATCATCGGATTTAAATAACGATGAATTACAGGAAACTGTTGAACGAATGTCTAGAGTTTCTAATGATTTACAAAATATTATATTAAATATGAGAATGGTTCCAATTGATCATGTGTTTAATCGATTCCCTGGAATGATTAGACAACTAGCAAGAGAATTAGATAAAAATGTTACTGTTAATATTACAGGAGCTGAAACAGAACTTGATCGAACGGTTATTGATGAAATAGGTGATCCATTAGTTCATTTAATTCGTAATGCACTTGATCATGGTTTAGAAAGCTCTGAAGAACGATTAGCAAAAGGAAAAGAAGCACAAGGAACAATAGATTTAAAAGCATATCATAGTGGAAATTATGTTTTTATCGAAATAACAGATGATGGCGCAGGAATCGATCGAGAAAAAGTTCTAACAAAAGCAATAGAAAATAACATTATTACTGAAGAACAAATACCAACATTATCAGAAGAACAAATTTATGAACTTATATTAGCAAGTGGCTTTTCCACTTCAGAAGAAATATCAGATGTTTCCGGTCGAGGGGTAGGTTTGGATGTTGTAAAAAATACAATTGAATCATTAGGTGGAAACATTACGATTCATTCAGAAGTTGATCGCGGTACAACTTTTTCTATTCAACTACCGCTTACGTTGTCGATTATATCTGTATTACTTATCGAATTACAGCAAGAAAAGTATGCTATTCCGTTATCATCTATTATCGAAACATCGGTTATTCATAAAAGTGAAATTTTAAGTGCTCATCAGCAAAGAGTCATCGATTTTCGCGGACAAATAATTCCTTTAGTTGATATGCATAAAGTTTTTGATTTACCTGAAAAAGAGGATGATGAATACTATTCAATTGTTATTGTGAAACGTGGTGACAAAATGGCTGGTCTGATCGTAGATTCTTTTATTGGCCAACAAGAAGTCGTATTGAAATCTCTTGGAAATTATTTAACAAATATCTTTGCGATTTCCGGGGCAACCATTTTAGGAGACGGAGAAGTTGCTTTAATAATTGATAGCAATGCTTTAGTGAAATAAGAATAGGGGGATATGTGATGAATAGAAAAGAAGTACTAGCTGAAGAACAAAAGTTTATTGTTTTTCAGCTAGCAGATGAAGAATATGCAGTTCCCGTTGAACAAGTAGGTTCTATAGAACGGATCTCTTCAATAACTCGAGTACCACAAACAAAATCTTACGTTAAAGGTGTAATTAATTTACGAGGGGTTATTACTCCGTTAATTGATTTACGTATTCGATTTGGTTTAGATGAACAAGAAACAACAGATCGTTCACGGATCATTATTGTTCAAGTAGAAGAAATGGAAGTAGGGCTTATTGTAGATAGTGCAAATGACGTTCTTGATATACCACTCAATCAAATAGAGGAAGCACCGGAGGTCATCGGATCTGTTCATGTAGATTTTATAGACGGAGTAATTAAAGTAGAAGACCGATTACTCGTTTTATTAAATTTACAAAAAGTATTGTCTGATGAAGATATTGAAGAAATAAAAAGAATGGAAGAGTAAATGATGAGTGTAGTAACATTATCTAACTTACAAAAAGATGCCTTAAAAGAAATTTGTAATATTGGTGCTGGAAATGCGACCACATCACTATCTCAACTAATGGATAAAAAAATCGTGATGAATGTGCCAAAGGTTAAAGTGATTCCCTTTGATGAAGTGATGCATATGATCGGTGGACCCGAACAAATTGTTGTCGGTATGTATTTTAAAATTCATGGGGAAGCACCGGGCACAGTATATTTTATTTTATCCGTTGAAGAAGCAGAAGCAGTTATTTATGATGTAACAGGTGGTTTAAAAATTGATTTATTAAATAACAGTAGCGAAGAAAGAAAATTAGGTTTGTCTGCGTTGCAAGAGGTTGGAAACATTATTACCGGTTCTTATTTATCAGCACTATCAGATTTTACAAATTTGCTAATGAAATCGTCGATTCCACATTTAGCGATAGATATGGCGGGAGCTATTTTGTCGATAGGATTAATAGAACTTTCCGAACGTTCGGATTATGCAATTGTTATCGATACACAATTAGAAGCAACACGTCAGCAAAATGATATCTCTAGTCAATTTTTCTTTTTACCTGATATTGATACAGTACCAATATTATTTCAATCCTTAGGAATGGACAGTCATGATTGAACCTATAACTTCTGTTCGTGTAGGGATATCAGATTTAAACGTTGTTTCTGCACCTAATCGGATACGTACATCTGGTTTAGGTTCATGTGTCGGTGTTGTCATTTATGATCTATCTAAAAAAGTAGGCGGTCTCGCTCATATTATGCTTCCTGATTCAAATTTAACGAGAGAAAAACAATTTAATCCATATAAGTATGCCGATACAGCTATTCCGATATTACTAGAAAAATTAGAAGATCTAGGTGGAAGAAAATTTGCATTTAAAGCAAAATTGGCAGGAGGAGCACAAATGTTTAACTTTGAAACGGGTTCGAAACTTATGCGTATCGGTTCAAGAAACGTTCAGGCTGTCGAAAATATATTAGTAGATTTAAAAATACCGATTGTTGCTTCAGATGTCGGTGGAAATAGTGGACGAACAATCGAGTTTAATCCAGATGATGGTATGCTCATGATACGAACTGTTAATCAAAGTGAAAAGTATATATGAGTAAGGAGAACATGCAACGATGAGTAAAGATTCTATCCATTTTGAACAGCAGCTTTGGAATACATGGAACCAAACTAAGGATACAAAGGTTGCCGATCAATTAGTCGAACATTATAAACATATTGTGTTTTTTCATGTTGATCGAATAAAATCGACATTACCAAAAAATGTTGATACAGATGATCTCATAAGCTTAGGTTTTATGGGATTATTTGATGCAATTACTAAGTTTGATTTAGAGAGGCAATTGAAATTTGAAACGTATGCTTCCTTCCGTGTTCGCGGTGCAATTATTGATGGTTTAAGGAAGGAAGACTGGTTACCAAGAACCCAACGCGAAAAGACAAAGGAAGTTGAAGCGGCTTCTGAGAAATTAAAGCAAAAGTTTCAACGAACTCCAACTTCCTCTGAAATAGCTGAAGAACTAAAGATGGAAACTTCAGATGTAGAAACATTAATGAGGGATTCTTTAGTAGCTAATGTACTTTCTATTGAAGACAAATTAGAAAGTGACGATCATCCAGAAGGTATAAAGTATTCAGTAAACAATATTCATGCTCCTATGCCAGAAAAAGAGTTAATTCATAAAGAATTAATACAAGAATTATCCGAAAGTATAAAACATTTAAATGAAAATGAACAACTCGTTATTAGTTTATTTTACGATGAAGAACTAACGATGACTGAAATTGGAGAAGTGATGAATTTATCAACATCAAGAATATCACAAGTACATAAATCCGCTTTGTTTAAATTAAGGGAGATACTTCAGAAGTTGGCGTGATAAGAGTAGAGAATAATTAAACAATAAATATAATCTCTACTCTTTTCGATGTGAATGTAAAAACTAATTAATAAAAAGAAGGGTGTTTATCATGGAAATAAATAAAATGTTACGTGTAGAAATATCATCCGACATGTTACGAGCGGAATTGTTTTGTACGGAATTGTATGAAGAGAATAAACAGAAAATTACTAAGCAAAATTTACATGAATTTCTTCAAAATAGTCAAATAGTTTTTGGTATTCATCCAGAAGCAGTTGAATTACTTTTATCACATCCTCCAACAACAGACTTTCCAATTGAAATTGCACGTGGCATTCCTGCAGAAGACGGCAAAGATGGAAAAATCAAATATACCTTTGATTTTAGTTCTTCCGTAAAACAAACTGAGGATTGGAATTTTCGTGACGTTATGCGTATTCCTTCTGTTAAGGAAAATGATACTTTAGCAAAACTTACTCCACCAACAGATGGAAAGGACGGGCGAACTGTTACTGATGAGGTTATCCCTGCTAAGCGTGGAAAACCATATCATATAAGACCAGGTAAAAATGTAAAGTTTAATGATTCAGATCAAACATTGTATGCTATACTAGATGGACAAGTAGTGATAAATCAAAACATAATAGAGGTTCAACCCGTCTTTGAAGTTCACGGTGACGTTACGATGGAAACGGGAAATATTGATTTTATCGGTTCAGTTATTATACATGGCGATGTCCCAGCAGGCTTTTCTATTCATGCTGGAGGAGATGTGAAAGTTTACGGAATTGTGGAAGCAGCGACAATTGTTGCGGAAGGATCCATATTTATTGCCGAGGGATTTGCCGGATTACAAAAGGGTAAATTAATAGCAAAAGGTGATATCCATGTCGGTTATATGAATCAAGGCATTGCAAAATCAAACGGTTCTATTTTTGTAGAAAACTCTATTATGCATAGCGAATGTCAAGCAAGTAAAGATATTTACTGTCAATTGGGAAATATTATTGGAGGAAAGGTAGTTGCAAGACGTTTAATTGAAGCAAGAGATATGGGAAATCGATTAAATATAAAAACAAAAATTAAAATTTCACTTGATGAGGAACAATTGGAAGAGGAAGAGAAATTACTTCATAAACAAAAGGAAATAGAAAAGAATATAAATAACCTACAAAAAATAAAAGAAAATTTATTACAACGTGAACAAACTGAACAAATCAAAGAGCTATTATTACGTCAAAAAAGATCATATCAAGCATCTTTGCAAGAACTAGAAGAAGTTGAGTCGAAAATAAAAAAGCTAAATAAACATAGCGATGAAAATGGTAAAATTGTTGTGCATCGTAGTTTACATCCAAACACAAACATAATATTCGGAAAATATGAACAAGTTATTGACAAAGAATACAAATATGTAGAAGTTTACTTGATGAATAAAGAGATTGTTATCCGGCCTAATTAAATGTGTAAGGAGTGATCCGTGATGAGTTGGAAATCGATTGAAATGCAAGTTGCCCTTCCAAGAACACAGGATGTTGGAAAATACCAAGAGCAATTGTCAAAGCAAAATCAACGATTCCAAGAGTCACTTGCACAAAGTCAATTAAGACAACAGCAATTGGAGCGAACACGGCCGAATAGATTTGAAAAAACAAAACAACAAAAAGTAAAAGATGATTCAGAAGATAATCTGTCAAATAAAAAACGAAATGATGATGAACAGCAACAAACAGATGAACAAACATTTAACAAGCAGTTACAACATCCATATTTAGGAAAACAGGTAGATATTACGAGATAGAGGTGAGTATATGACTAGCTTCTTGCTTTTGATTAGTTTTATGATTCATATCATCACGTTAATTGTACTCTTTCAACTTTATCAAAGTTATAAGAATAGTGAACAGGCACAATCCAAACAATTACAATCCTTATTTGAAACTTATTTAGAAGAAATAAAACAAGAAAATGAAAAATTACAATCTTTTGTACGAACACCTAAAAAAATATCGGAAACTAAGATTGATGAAAAAATTAAAACAGGTGATACAGCTGTTAGCCTTCGTTCAAATGACGATGCATATGAAGTTGAAACATCATTAGAGGCACAAATACTCGCCCTTGCTGAACGTGGGTTTGATGTAGACCAAATAGCCAAGAAACTACAATGTGGAAAGACAGAAGCTGAACTCATTTTAAAATTTCATAAAAATAATTGATCTTTTACCTTGCTCATCTGAACACGTTATGATATAGTATTTCTGGTATAATTAGATAAGTAAAAAGATCTAAAAATACACACGTTTAGGGATTTATATATTTGGTGCCTATTCGGTCAATATATAAATATGAACTAAACGGAGGAAAAAACCAAGGAGGAAAGTAAATGTCAGTCATTTCAATGAAACAATTATTAGAAGCAGGAGTTCATTTTGGACATCAAACAAGACGATGGAATCCAAAAATGAAGCCGTACATTTTCACAGAAAGAAACGGTATCTACATTATTGACTTACAGAAAACAGTCAAAAAAGTTAATGAAGCTTATGAGTACGTTCGAGATCTAGCCGCAAATGATGGTAAGATTTTATTCGTTGGTACAAAAAAACAAGCGCAAGAAACCGTCTATGAAGAAGCAACAAGAGCCGGGATGTATTATGTAAAAGAACGATGGCTTGGAGGTACATTGACGAACTTTAAAACAATCCGTAAAAGTATTGGCCGTCTCAAAGAAATTGAAAAAATGGAAGAAGACGGTACGTTTGAAGTACTTCCTAAAAAAGAAGTCGTTACATTATTACGTGAAAAGAACCGCCTTGAGAAATTTTTAGGTGGAATTCGTGACATGAAAGAATTACCGGATGCAATCTTTGTGATTGATCCACGTAAAGAAAGAATTGCTATAGCAGAAGCTAGAAAACTTAATATTCCAATTATAGGAATTGTAGATACAAACTGTGACCCAGATGAAATCGATTATGTCATTCCTGCTAATGACGATGCGATTCGTGCAGTTAGATTACTTACTTCTACAATGGCAGATGCTGTTCTTGAAGGAAAGCAAGGAGAGGAAACAATTGAAGCACAGATGACAGAAACAGAAGACGTTGCTGAACAAGAAGAAGTTGCTGAAACTCCTGCAGAAGATACAGTTGAAGAAGTGGAAGAAGATACAAAAGAAGTAGAGGAAGCTGAAGAAACAGTAAAAGTCGAAGAGACTGAAGAAGAATAAACGGATAAGGTGATAAGGTGTCTAACCATCTATCACCTTTTTTTAAGAAGCAGTTCCGAATTGTTAACACTATTTTTATTTAGGAGGATTATACATGGCTATTACAGCTAAAATGGTAAAAGAATTACGAGAAAAAACTGGTGCAGGAATGATGGATTGTAAAAAAGCACTTGAAGAAACAAATGGAAACATTGAAGAAGCAATTGATTATTTACGTAAACAAGGTGTTTCTCAAGCCGCTAAAAAAGCTGATCGAATTGCAGCTGAAGGCTCTGCTCATATTGAGGTAGCTGGAAATACAGCTGTTTTGTTAGAAGTAAACTGTGAAACAGATTTCGTAACAAAAAATGAGCAATTCCAAACATTATTATCCGATTTAGGAAAGCATCTCGTGACAGAAAAGCCTGAAACTGTAGAAGAAGCTTTAGGACAAAAGTTTAATGGAACAGAAGATACAGTAGAAGATACAATTAATAGCGCAATCGCAACAATTGGAGAGAAAATCTCACTTCGTCGCTTTGCACTTTTAACAAAATCAGACGATGATGCTTTTGGTGCCTATTTACACATGGAAGGCCGTATTGGTGCTTTAACACTTTTAGAAGGAACAAACGATGATGACATCGCTAGAGATGTGGCTATGCATGTGGCAGCTTTAAATCCAAAGTATGTTTCTCGTGATGATGTTCCTGAAGAGGAAGTCAATCGTGAAAAGGAAATTTTAGAAACCCAAGCTTTACAAGAAGGAAAGCCTGAGCATATTGTAGAAAAAATTGTAGAAGGAAGACTCGGCAGATTTTACGAAGAAAATTGCTTGCTTGAGCAAGAATTCGTTAAAGATCCAGATGTAACAGTAGAAAAGTTTGTCGAACAAAATAATGCAACTGTAAAAGAAGCAATTCGCTATGAAGTCGGCGAAGGTATGGAAAAACGTGAAGAGGACTTTGCAGAAGAAGTTATGAGTCAAATGAAAAATCAATAAATCTACAAGTAGGGAACAAAGTGATTTGTTCCCTATTTCTGGATACATACAATGATTACGAATTTTGGAGGTAAACATGTCGACAGCAAAATACCGTAGAATTGTATTAAAACTTAGTGGTGAAGCTTTAAGTGGTGAAGCTGGATATGGTATCGATCCAATTGTCATGAAATCCATTGCAAAACAAGTTAAAGAAATTTCTGAGCTAAATGTAGAAATTGCCGTTGTCGTTGGTGGCGGAAATATTTGGCGTGGTCAAGTCGGTAGTGAAGTAGGTATGGACCGGGCAACAGCTGATTACATGGGAATGTTAGCAACAGTGATGAATTCACTAGCTTTGCAAGATAGTTTAGAAATGATGGGAATTCAAACTCGTGTACAAACCTCTATCGAAATGAGACAAGTTGCCGAACCATACATACGTAGAAGAGCCATCCGTCATTTAGAAAAGGGTCGTGTTGTTATTTTTGCAGCTGGTACAGGAAACCCATATTTTTCAACGGACACAACTGCAGCTTTACGGGCAGCGGAAATTGAGGCGGACGTCATCTTAATGGCGAAAAATAATGTTGATGGTGTTTACACAGATGATCCAAAAATTAATAAAGATGCTAAAAAGTATGATCATTTATCATATATGGATATGCTCAATGAAGGATTAGGTGTAATGGATTCAACAGCTTCATCCCTTTGCATGGATAATGACATATCACTAATTGTATTTTCTATTTCAGAAGAAGGTAATATTAAACGAGTAGTACTTGGAGAAGAAATTGGAACGATAATAAGGGGGAAATAATCATGATCGCAAGTACGATAAAAGAAATGCGTGAAAAGATGGATCAATCTGTTCAAGCATTTACAAGAAATATTGCAACTGTAAGAGCAGGAAGAGCGAATCCAAATTTACTAGATAATGTTTTTGTTGAATATTATGGGACAAATACTCCTTTAAATCAATTGGCGAATGTTACAGCACCTGAGGCAAGATTACTCGTCATTACTCCCTTTGATAAGACAGCCCTTGCTGATATCGAAAAAGCCATATTAAAAGCAGACTTAGGTCTTACACCGTCAAATGATGGAGATATTATTCGTATTAGTATTCCAGCACTTACTGAAGAAAGACGTAAAGAATTAGTTCGTGTTGTTGGTAAGTACACAGAAGAAGCAAAAATTCAAATTAGAAATCATCGGCGTGATGCAAATGATGCACTGCGAAAAGCAGAAAAAGATGGAGATTTGACTGAAGATGAGCTTCGAAATGGCGAAAATCAAGTTCAAAATGAAACAGATAGTTATACAGAGAAAATTGATGAACTCGCTAATGAAAAAGAAGAAGAGATTATGGAAGTATAATTATTCAATATAAGAAAATTTAATTTCTAGGCAAGGACTTATTCATTATATTGTTCCTTGCCTTTTTTATATTTCTTTATCTCACATATAGTGATATAATTAGTAGGCATATAAACATATTGTTATAAAACCGAGTTTTGGAGGACTACTATGTCAATGAAGTTTCCTTTTCTAAATAAACAAAATAGAAATGAAAAAATTAAGACACCAACACATGTAGCTATTATTATGGACGGTAACGGAAGGTGGGCAAAAAAACGTGGCCTTCCTCGGGTAGCTGGGCATAAAAAAGGAATGGATGTCGTTAAAGAAACAGTAAAAATGGCTATTAAATGCCACGTGAAAATTTTAACGTTATATGCTTTTTCAACGGAAAATTGGAAACGACCAAAAGCAGAAGTTGATTTTTTAATGAGATTACCAAATGAGTTTTTAGATGTTTTTTTACCGGACTTGATTAAAAATAATGTTCGTATAGATACGATTGGAAATACGAATATTTTGCCAGAACATACTCAAAAAGCGATTGCATATGCAAAGGAAAAAACAAAGCAAAATAATGGATTATTATTAAACTTTGCGATTAACTATGGAAGTCGAAATGAAATTATTGAAGCGACAAAAAGTATTATGAACGATATAAAAGCAGAAAAAATATCTCCTGAAAATATTGATGAAAATATATTTTCAGAGTATTTATATACGAATAATTTGTCTGATCCAGATCTTCTCATTCGTACGAGTGGCGAACAACGATTAAGCAATTTTTTGTTATGGCAACTCGCATATACAGAATTTTGGTTTACAGATGTGTATTGGCCAGATTTTTCTGGTGAATTATTTAAACAAGCGATCGATGATTATAAACAAAGACAGAGACGTTATGGAGGAATATAAGGTGGTCAACGATGGTTAAACGAATAATTACAGCAATAATCGCATTACTCATTTTTATACCAATTACTGTTTATGGTGGATTACCTTTTTTTATGTTAACGTTTGTAATGGGAACGATAGGAATGATTGAGCTTTTGCGAGCAATAAACGGTATAAAGTTTTTGATACCATCTGTAATTTCTTTGTTTGCTACATGGCTTATCTTACTATCTGCTCAGGATTACATATTTACATTTCTTAAATTAGATTTTAAAATTACTTTTATTGGTTTAATGGTACTCCTATTAACATACACTGTATGTAGTGAAAACAAATTTTCCTTTGAACAAGCAGGAACTTTTATATTAGGTACGATGTATGTTGCTATTGGCTTTTACTTTTTTATTTATATGCGTGAAGTTGGTTTATCCTATTTATTATTCACTTTATTTATCATATGGGCGACAGATTCAGGCGCATATTTTTCAGGGAATTTATTTGGGAGTAAAAAATTATGGCCATCAATTAGTCCGAATAAAACGGTAGAAGGAGCAATCGGTGGATTAATAATTGCTATAATTACCGGAATCATTTTTCAGATCGTTGCTCCCTTTGACATGCCTTTTATATTGTTATTAGGTTATACTATCCTTATTTCAATTGCGGGACAAATGGGTGATTTAGTTGCATCTGCCTTAAAGCGTCATTTCGCTGTAGATGACTTTGGTCAACTTTTACCAGGTCACGGCGGTATCATTGACCGATTTGATAGTTTATTATTTGTTTTACCGATCTTATATGTATTAAACTTTATATAAGGTAAAGACAAGAAGGAGTGTGCTCTAAGTGAATGCCGTTATTGCGTTTATTTTTATGTTTGGTCTACTCGTATTTGTTCATGAGTTTGGCCATTTAATTTTTGCAAAACGAGCGGGAATGCTTGTAAGAGAATTCGCAATAGGTTTTGGACCTAAAATCCTTTCATTTTATAAAAATGAAACTCATTATACGATTCGATTACTTCCTATCGGTGGATATGTCCGAGTGGCTGGTGAAGATCCTGAAATTATAGAACTTAGGCCTGGCCATCATGTCGGTCTTGAGTTTAATTCTGATAGTGAAGTTGAGAAAATTATTGTTAATAATAAATCGAAACATCCAAATGCTCGAGTTATCGAAGTTGAACGTGTTGATTTAAATCATGATTTAATCATCGAAGGTTATGAATTAGATAAAATGGATGAGAAATTATCTTTTCAAGTTCATGAAAAAGCGCTTTTTGTCATGGATGAACGTGAAACACAAATCGCACCTTATGATCGACAATTTGCTTCAAAAACCGTTGGACAACGAGCGATGCAACTTTTTGCAGGTCCGATGATGAATATCCTTTTAGCAGCCCTTTTATTTATGTTATTAGGTGTTATGCAAGGTGTTCCCGAAGATCGAGCAATTATAGGAAGTACAGAGCCTGGCTCACCTGCTGCTGAAGCCGGAATCATGGAAGGCGATGAAATTGTGGAAGTTGACGGAACCCCGATAGATGAATGGGAAGCATTTACGATTATGATTGCAGAACACCCAAATGAAGAGCTTCAATTAAAAATAAAAAGAGATGAAGAAATTATTCCGATGGCAGTAACACCTGCTGAAATAGAAGTTGAAGGTGAAACGATTGGACAGTTAGGTGTTCGGCTAGCCTTTGAAAAATCGGTCTCAAAATCTTTATTGTACGGATTTGAACAAACCTATGAAATTACAAAATTAATTATAGTAAATTTAGTCATGTTAGTGACTGGACAGTACTCTATTGATATGCTTGGTGGACCAGTAATGATTTATGATGTAACCGATCAAGCAGTTAGCTTAGGAATTGAGACGTTTATTATGTGGACGGCGATGTTGAGTGTAAATTTAGGAATCATTAATCTCGTTCCTTTACCAGCATTAGATGGTGGGCGTCTATTATTCGTGGGAATTGAAGCAATTCGCGGAAAACCGATTGATCCACAAAAAGAAGGAATGGTACATTTTATCGGATTTGCATTGCTTATGTTACTTATGATTATTGTCACTTGGAACGACATTCAACGATTGTTTATGTGATAAATTAAAAGGTATGTAAAGTCTCATTGTGTTAAAGCAATGAGACTTTATCTTACAAACTACACTTCCCAAGCGAAAAAGAGGTGGAATCGATGTCTTTATCTAAACAGAAGAAAATGAATGTTTTACTTGAACAAATTCAATTAAATGATATAAAGTGTCAAACTTATTTTGATGAAAGTACGATTGAAAAATTAGAAGTATTTACTAAAAGTAAACGATGGCATTTTCACATAAAATTAAAAGATGTACTTCCAATTAAAATTTATAAAACTTTTATCGAACATATACATAATTCATTTAACAATATTGCGAAGACTGAAGTGTCGCTATATATTGATGACCCTACTTTTGATGAAAAATTAATTAGTGATTACTGGCAGTATTTTTTATCAACCTATGCCCAAATACCCCCGGGAATAAATGGGGAAGTTTTACAACAAACTCCCGAAATAAATGGGCAGCAAATTATCATTCGTGTAAACAATAAACCGCAGTCTGCCTCATTAAAAAAGCATTTAGAAGGTGATTTCCGCACATTTTGTAAACGTGTAGGATTACCTATTATGAACATTGAAACTAAAGTCGAAACAAACAATGATGACATTGAGAACTTTAGAAAACAACAAGCTAACGAAGATAAATTAATTGCAGAAAAAATTGCTAGAAATGAAAAGAAACGAAGGAAAAACTATAAAAAACAAGAAGAAATGTTCGTCATTGGCTACAAAATCAATGATGAACCAATTGCGATGGAACATATATTAGAAGAAGAACATCGAAAAACTATTCAAGGTTATGTATTTGATGTAGAAACGATTAAACTTCGTTCAGGTAGGAGTTTACTTATTTTAAAAGTAACAGACTACACAGATTCCTTAGAAGTAAAGCTATTTTCTCGAAATGATGAAGATGAAGCAATGTTTGAAAAGGCAACCTCTGGGATGTGGATTAAAGCCCGAGGGCGTATCCAAACCGATATGTATTCTAATCAGCTCGTCATGATGGCGAATGATATTAACGAAATTGATGTTCAACTAAGAACAGATCAAGCAAAAGAAGGTGAACGTAGAGTAGAATTGCATGCCCATACAACAATGAGTCAATTAGATGCTGTTGTCTCACCAACAGATTTAATTGCACAGGCAGCTAAATGGGGTCATGATGCAATAGCGATTACTGATCATTCTGTCGTTCAGTCATTCCCTGAGGCATTTGCGGCAAGTGAGAAGTATGATATGAAAGTTATCTATGGAATGGAAGCAAATCTTGTCGATGATGGAGTACCCATTGCCTATAACACAAAAGATATTTATTTAGAAGAAAGCACATTTGTTGTTTTTGATGTTGAAACAACAGGTCTTTCAGCTGTCTATGATACGATTATTGAAATTGCGGGAGTTAAAATACATCGTGGAGAAGTGATTGATAAATTTGAATCCTTTGCAAATCCTCATCGTCCATTACCGAAAGTGATTACAGATATCACAGGTATTACGGATGACATGCTCGTAGATGCTCCAGAGGTAGATGATGTCCTTAAACGATTTTATGAATGGATAGGTGACGATGTATTAGTTGCCCATAATGCAAGTTTTGATATGGGCTTTTTAAATAACGGTTTACAAAGGATTAATATTGATCCATTAACAAATGCAGTTATCGATACTCTAGAATTAGCACGATTTTTATATCCGGAATTAGGTAATCACCGCTTGAACACCCTTTGTGATCATTTAGATGTTGAATTAGTTCAGCACCATAGAGCGATTTATGATGCGGAAGCAACTGGTTATTTGTTTTGGAAGTTTCTTCAAGAATTAAAAGAAAAAAATATTATTAATCATTTAGAACTAAACAATCATATTGGAGAAGGTAATGCCTATCAGCATGCAAGACCGTATCATTGTACAATTCTTGTTAAAAATGAAATAGGTTTAAAAAATTTATATAAGTTAGTGTCAGAATCCCATATTAATTATTTTTACCGTACACCGCGTATTCCTAGATCGCTTTTACAAGAGCACAGGGAAGGTTTACTTATCGGCTCTGCCTGTGATGAAGGCGAACTTTTTGAAACGATGTTACAAAAATCTGTTCAAGAAGCAGAAGAAGTTGCCCAATTTTATGATTTTATCGAGATCCATCCACCTGAAGTATATATTGGATTAATTGAGAGGGATATCGTACAAAATGAAGCACAAATTTTAGATGTTTTAAATAATTTAACAAAGTTAGGTGAACGATTGAATAAGCCTGTCGTAGCAACTGGAAATGTTCATCATTTAGAAGAACATGAGAAACTATACCGAAAAATATTAATTGCATCACAAAAAGGAAACCCACTAAATCGTCAAACATTGCCGAACACACCTTTCTATACAACAGATGAGATGATTGAAAAGTTTCAGTTTTTAGGTGAAAAACTAGCTCACCAAGTTGTCGTTACAAATACTCAAGCGATAAATAAACAAATTGAATCTGTTCGACCGCTTAAAAAAGACTTATATACACCACATATTCCAGGTGCAGAAGAAGAAGTGAAAGAACTTGTTTATAAAAATGCTCAGGAATTGTACGGTGAAGATTTACCAGAAATCGTTGAAAAACGATTAGAAAAAGAGCTTAATAGTATTATTGGTCACGGTTTTTCTGTTATTTATTTAATCTCCCATAAATTAGTTAAGCGCTCTTTAAATGATGGCTATTTAGTCGGTTCCAGAGGTTCAGTCGGTTCGTCCTTAGTAGCAACTTTAACCGACATTACTGAAGTAAATCCGCTACCGCCCCATTATGTATGTGAAAGTTGTCAATACGTCGAATTTATTTCGGATGGAAGCTATGCAAGTGGGTTTGATTTACCGGATAAACATTGTGAAAATTGTAATATACCATTGATGAAGGACGGACAAGATATTCCGTTTGAAACTTTTTTAGGTTTTGAAGGAGATAAAGTACCTGATATTGATTTAAACTTTTCTGGGGAATATCAACCGAATGCCCATAATTATACGAGGGAATTGTTTGGAGAAGATAAGGTGTTTCGTGCGGGAACAATCGGAACGATCGCTGAGAGAACGGCTTATGGATATGTAAGAGGATATGCATCTGATTTTGATATTCATTACCGTAATGCTGAAATTGATCGCCTCGTGCAAGGGTGTTCTGGTGTCAAGCGCACAACAGGTCAACATCCGGGCGGGATTATTGTTGTACCAGAAGATAAAGAAATATTCGATTTTACTCCTATTCAATATCCCGCAGACGATAGGGAAAGTGAATGGAAAACAACTCATTTTGACTTCCATTCGATTGAGGATAATTTATTAAAACTTGATATACTCGGACATGATGATCCGACGGTCATTCGAATGTTACAAGATTTAACAGGTATTGATCCTCAGTCAATTCCGATTGATGATGAAAAGGTTATGCAGCTTTTTTCAGGTACTGAATCGATTGGTGTTGATCCAGAACGCATCCTTTGTCAAACCGGGACATTAGGTGTTCCAGAATTCGGAACACAATTTGTCAGGCAAATGTTAGAGCAAACGAAACCTAGTTCTTTTGCAGAACTCGTTATTATCTCTGGATTATCTCACGGAACAGATGTTTGGCTTGGAAATGCCCAGGACTTAATTAATGATGGAATTTGTGAATTGTCAGAGGTTATTGGATGTCGTGATGATATTATGGTTTATTTAATGCAAAAAGGATTAGATGCATCTTTAGCGTTTACGATTATGGAATCTGTTCGAAGGGGAAGAGGGCTTAAGCCTGATTGGATAGAAGAGATGAAAAAACATAATGTGCCAAATTGGTACATTGAATCCTGTGAAAAGATTAAATATATGTTCCCAAAAGCACACGCAGCCGCTTATGTATTAATGGCTGTAAGGATTGCTTATTTCAAAGTTTATTATCCAATTGAGTTTTACGCAGCATATTTTTCCGTCAGAGCCCGAGATTTTGAATTAGATACAATGGTTCAAGGAAAAGATGCTTTAAGAGAACGTGTTATTGAAATAAGAAATAAAGGAAATGATGCAACACCGAAGGAAAAGAATCTATTAACGGTACTAAAAGTTGCTCTAGAGATGACAGAACGTGGTTTTACATTCCAAAAAGTCGATTTATATCGATCCCATGCAACAGAATTCATCGTCGATGGAGATACTCTCATTCCTCCTTTCCACTCAGTAGACGGTTTAGGAACAAATGCTGCAAAAAATATTGTGAAAGCAAGGGAACAAGGAGAGTTTCTATCAAAACAAGATTTACGAGAACGAAGTCGAATATCTAAAACCGTTCTTGAATATTTAGATCAACACGGTTGCTTAGAAGGAATGGCTGAAGAAAATCAATTGTCTTTATTTTAACAAGAAAACATTGCATGATTTGCCATGATATGTTATAGTTTTAGTGGCATGTAACAGTGTACGATTGGGAGTGGGGCTAACCCACTCTTTTTTACAAAAAACTTCTCTGATGCCCCTTGCCTAAACGGCGGGGGTTTTATATTGAATGAAGTTGTATATATTTTTATGAAGAAACCGAATCCTAAGTAATCATGAAGTAAAGGAGGATTTATATGGGTAAATCTGTAAGAGAAAGAACTGAAGAACTATTGCAGCCAATACTTGATGAAATGTCATTAGAACTTTTTGATTTACAGTATGTTAAGCAAGGTCCTGAATGGTATTTAAAGATTTTCGTTGATAAAAAAGAAGGTGGAATTACCATCGACGAATGTGGCTTACTTTCAAATGAGTTAAGTGAAAAATTAGATGAAGAAGATTTTATTCCAGGAACATATTTTTTAGAAGTTTCATCTCCAGGTGTTGAAAGACCAATTTCAACAAAAGAAGATTTTAAAAACAGTGTAGGTAAACATGTCTACATGACGCTTTATGCACCTGTTGACGGTGAAAAAGTTTATGAAGGATTGTTAAAGCAATTTGAAAATGATATAGCAACAATCGAGTATCAAGTATTGTCAAAAAAGAAAACGGCAGAAATACCATTTAAAAAAATAGCAAATGCTCGTTTAGCGGTAGCATTATAAAGGAGGACGGATAAACGTGAGCAATAAAATGTTCGAGGCGATGCATTATTTAGAGAAAGAAAAAGGTATCGACCAAGAAGTTTTAGTTGAAACATTAGAAGCAGCTTTAATTTCAGCATATAAACGAAACTTCAAATCAGCCTCAAATGTTCGAGTAGATATCAACGTAGAAGAAGGAAAAATGGATATTTATGCTCGAAAAACAGTAGTCAAGGAAGTTGAATCTGAACAAGAGGAAATTTCCCTTGAAGAAGCAAAAGAAATAGACCCGAATTATGAAATTGATGATATTATTGAAGTAGAAGTAACACCTAAAAATTTTGGGAGAATTGCCGCACAAGCAGCAAAACAAGTAGTCACACAACGAGTTCGTGAAGCAGAACGTTCTGCTATATATGAAGAGTATATCGATCATGAAGAAGATGTCATTACTGGTATTATTCAACGAAAGGATCGAAATACAGTTTTTGTTGATTTAGGAAAGATCGAGGCAAGGCTTTCTGAAAATGATCAGATGCCAAGTGAAACGTATGATATACATGATCGGATTAAAGTTTATGTTACAAAAGTTGAAAAGGGCAATCGCGATCCACGCATTTTTATTTCTCGAACACATCCGGGATTATTAAAACGATTATTTGAAATGGAAGTTCCAGAAATTTATGATGGTATTGTTGAAATTAAATCTATTGCCAGAGAGGCTGGCGATCGTTCAAAAGTATCTGTTTATGCTGAAGATGAAAACGTTGATCCAGTTGGATCCTGTGTTGGTCAAGGTGGACAACGAGTTCAAGCGATCGTTGATGAATTACAAGGAGAAAAAATCGATATTATCGAATGGTCTGATGATCCAGTCATTTATGTATCAAATGCGTTAAGTCCAGCTAAAGTGATTAAAGTTCTTGTAAACGAAGCAGAAAAGGAAACGACTGTTATCGTTCCCGACTATCAGCTTTCACTAGCTATCGGTAAACGGGGACAAAATGCTCGTTTAGCTGCTCGATTAACCGGTTGGAAAATCGATATCAAAAGTGAAACTGATGCAAAAGAAGAAGGTTTATTAGAGAAATTAGAAACTGAAGAAATAGAAGATTTATTTCAAGAAGAAGATTTAGAACCTGAAATTGAGGAAGAAGACGATTTTCTATTCGAATAGAGGAGTGATTTCATATGGTACGAAAAAGAAGAGTACCTCTTCGAAAATGTATCGTCACAAAAGAAATGAAACCTAAAGAAGAACTTATTCGAATTGTCCGGACGAGGGATAAGGAAGTTTTTGTTGATCCAACGGGGAAGAAAAATGGTCGTGGTGCATATATTTCTAAAGATAAAGATGTTATTGAGCGAGCCATCCAATTGAAAGTTCTAGAAGATGAATTTAAATTAACGATCGATGCTTCAGTTTATGAAAGCTTAAAAGAAATGGTAGAGAATTAAAAATGAATAAAATGTATTTAAACACATTAGGATTAGCTTATCGGGCGAATAAATGCTTAGATGGAGAAGAATTAGTCATTCAATCCATTCAAAGTAAACAAGCCCAATTAATCATTTTAGCATCAGATATAGGGAGCCGATCGAAAAAGACAATTAAAGATAAGTGTAACTTTTATAAAGTTCCGTATGTGTTTGCGGAGGATCGAGATACATTAGGCCATGCGATCGGTAAAACAGGTAGAGTGGCTCTTTCTATTATAGATAAAGGTTTTGCAGAAAATATTAAGAGCTATTTTACGTGAATTTTTTCGGAGGTGAACAGATGAGTAACATGCGAGTTTATGAATATGCAAGAGAAAACGATTTAACAAGTCGCGAGGTTTTACAGTATTTAGAAGAGCTAAATATTGAAATTACAAATCATATGGCAACAATTGATAGTGATATTCAAAAACAACTAGATGATATGATTTATGGAGAAGCAGATACTGAAGATGTTCAAGTAGATAAAGTAGCGCAAAAACAAGAAGAATTAACACAAGTTCATGAGGAGGTAGAGATTGCAGAGGAAATAGAAGAAGAACAGGAAAAATCCTCAGAAAATGTCCTAACTTATACAGAACCAATTACAGTCGAAGAATTGGCAGAGAAACTAGAGAAAGATGTAGCAGAAATTATTAAAAATTTAATGTTTTTAGGAGTTATGGCTACAAAGAATCAAAACTTAGATGATACTGCTGTAGAATTAATTTGTGAAGAGTATGGGTATACAGTACAAAAAGAGGAAATATTTGATGAAACTGATTTATATAAATATATTTCTGAAGATAAAAGTGAAAATTTAGTTGAAAGGCCATCTGTCGTGACGATTATGGGTCACGTTGATCACGGAAAAACGACTTTACTTGATGCTATTCGAAAGACAAAAGTGACTGAAGGAGAAGCTGGAGGTATCACACAACATATCGGAGCATACCAAATTGAAACAAGTGGGAAGAAAATTACCTTTTTAGATACGCCAGGTCACGAAGCTTTTACAAGTATGAGATCCCGAGGGGCACAAGTAACAGACATAGCCATTTTAGTCGTTGCAGCTGATGATGGTGTTATGCCACAGACGGTCGAAGCAATTAACCACGCAAAAGAAGCGGGTGTTCCAATTATCGTAGCTGTTAACAAAATGGATTTAGAAGAAGCAAATCCTGATAGAGTCATGCAGGAACTAACAGAATATGAATTAGTCGCCGAGGATTGGGGTGGCGATACAATTTTTGTTCAAATGTCAGCTCGACAAGGTGACGGAATTGATGATCTGCTCGAAATGATCTTACTCGTTGCTGAAATGGAAGAGTTAAAGGCAAATCCGAACAAAGAAGCTTTCGGAACTGTTATTGATGCTGAATTAGATCGAGGTCGCGGGTCTGTTGCAAGCTTGCTTATCCAAAATGGAACGCTACGAATCGGTGATCCGCTTGTCATCGGAAATACGTATGGAAAGGTCCGTGCAATGGTTAACGATCTCGGGCAGCGAATTGAGGAAGCAGGTCCGTCAACACCAGTAGAAATTACTGGTTTAAACGATGTTCCTGAAGCCGGGGATCAATTCCTTGTATTTGCGGAAGAAAGAAAAGCTCGACAAATTGGAATGGCACGTGAAAGACAGCAAATTGAAGAAGAACGAAGTGAAAAGTCAAGAATTAGCCTTGATGATTTGTTCGAGCAAATTAAACAGGGTGACATGAAAGAGATTAAGATTATCATTAAAGCAGATGTCCGTGGTTCAGCGGAAGCTTTGGCCTCCTCACTTCAAAAAATTGAAGTTGAAAATGTCAAGGTTCAGATTATCCATATAGGAGTTGGAGCAATTACGGAATCGGACATTATTTTAGCCTCTGCTTCAAATGCAATTGTTATTGGATTTAACGTACGACCGGATGTAAATGCACAAAAAGCAGCTCAATCAGAGGGTGTAGATGTTCGACTACATCGTGTCATTTATCAAGCCATTGAAGAAGTTGAAGCAGCCATGAAAGGATTACTTGATCCAGAATATGAGGAAAAAGTAATTGGCCAAGCTGAAGTAAGAGAGACGTTCCATGTTTCTCGAATTGGAACAATTGCTGGTTGCTATGTAACTGACGGTAAAATCCAGCGTGATGCCGGTATACGTCTCATACGTAATGGAGTTGTACAGCATGAAGGTGAAATTTTAGATCTTAAGCGATTCCAAGATGACGTAAGAGAGGTCACTCAAAATTACGAATGTGGTATAACTATTAAAGATTACAATGATATTAAAGAAGGAGATATCATTGAGGCCTTCATCATGGAGGAAATTGAACGCGTATGATTGTATATGCAGAAGTAGAGTGTTTATTATATGAAGGAGACTCCCTTAAAAATAAACGCTCTCTTATTAAACGTATTGTTCATAAAATTAGAAATGAACTAAACGTTTCTATAGCAGAAATTGACTATCAAAATCTTTGGCGAAGGATAAAATTTGGTATTGTTACGATTTCAAATGAAAAAGTCCACGCTGAAAAAATGATTCAACAAACATTAGAAATAATCGATTCCTTCCCAGAATTGGAACGGACGATTACACATGTTGAACAAATTTAATCTCTCGCTTATAAGAGGTGACAATAATCATGAGTAATGTTAGGGCAAATCGAGTTGCTGAACAAATTAAACAGGAATTAGGAGATATTTTAACAACTAAGGTTAAAGATCCGAGAATTGGATTTGTCACCGTTACTGAAGTAGAAGTAACTGGCGATTTGCAACAAGCGACTATTTTTGTAACGGTTTTAGGTGATGAAAAAAAGAAGGATGACACATTAATAGGGCTATCTCAAGCAAAAGGATTTATTCGAACAGAGATAGGCCAACGAATTCGTCTTAGAAAAACACCTGAAATTTATTTTAAATATGACGAAGCTTTTGAGCATGGTAGTCGTATTGAATCCATTTTACGTGATTTAAACGAGGAATAAATGAATAAGTCTGATCTAAAATATAGATCAGACTTTTCCTGATGATAAAATAAATGGAGGATAAAGATGAATGGAATATTACCATTATGGAAACCAAGAGGCTTAACATCTCATGACTGTGTTCAAAAGGTGCGAAAGATTTTTCAAACGAGAAAAATCGGTCATACAGGGACTTTAGATCCTGAAGTTGAAGGTGTGCTCGTTTTATGTATCGGTGAGGCAACAAAATTAGTCCAGTATTTAACGAAGGTAAAAAAGACATATATTGCACAGTGTACATTAGGTCAAGCGACAGAAACTGAAGACCAAACAGGAAAGATTATCGAAGAAGTTAAGATAAACTCCTTTCCAAGTGAAAATGAGTTAATAGACGTTTTAAACAGTTTTAAAGGTCGTGTGACACAAATTCCGCCAATGTATTCTGCTGTTCGTGTTCGTGGCAAACGTTTGTATGAATATGCAAGAAATAATGAATATATAGAAAGACCGAAGCGAATGGTCGACATTTATGAAATAGATTTATTAAAATTAAATCCAGAAAATAATTCATTCTCCTTTAAAACAACATGTTCAGCAGGGACTTTTATTCGAACACTATGTGTCGATATCGGAAAAAAATTAGGGTTTCCAGCACATATGTCATATCTTGTTCGAACAGAATCAAGTAATTTTACTAAAGATGAAGCTTTCACTTTTGCCGATTTAGAAAAAGCAAAAAACAATGATACATTAGCTCAACTTCTTTATTCAAAAACGCGAGCATTAGTTCATTTTGATGAAATACAAATCGATGAGCAAACGAGGCAGAAAGTTATTCACGGGCAAAAGCTACCGAAACCGAAGCACGAAATAAAGACAGAGCCATTTAAATTAATGCATAATAAGAAAGTTGTTGCTTTGTATAAATTTGATCAAAAGGACCCAAGTAAGATCAGACCAGAACGTGTCTTTAACACGTAAAAAGTAGGTGAGTACGATGAAAACTTTTCACTTAACCCATCCACATAAGTTACTATCAGAAAAACTACCGAAGACTGCGGCATCCATTGGATTTTTTGACGGCATTCATAAAGGGCATCAAAAAGTCATCCAAACAGCAATCGATTATGCGAAAAAGCATGAAATGGAAAGTGCAGTAATTACATTTCACCCACATCCTTCAGCAATTTTACAGCCAAATAGAAGTGAAGTGAAATATATTACTCCATTAAAACAAAAACAAGAAATTTTACAGCGTATGGATGTTGATCGTTTGTATGTCATCACCTTTAATCATGAACTTTCCTCATTAACGCCACAGGAGTTTATTGAGGAATTCATTGTCGGGCTACATATTCATCATCTTGTAGCTGGCTTTGACTTCACCTTTGGGCATAAAGGTGCAGGGAATATGGAAAATATCGGCTCGATGACGAATAATCGTTTTACATATACGACAGTCCAAAAGGTAAAAAATAGTAAAGAAAAGGTAAGTTCAACGAAAATAAGAAAGTTATTAAAAGAAGGCAATATCCCTAAAGTTAATCATTTATTAGGAAGACGATTAACGACTAGTGGAAAAGTTATCGGTGGAGAAAGGCGTGGCAGAGATTTAGGATTTCCTACGGCAAATGTTTCGATTGACTCCGATACAATGTTACCTAAAAAAGGAATATATGCTGTAAAAGCAATTTATAAAAATATCACATATGAAGCAATAGCAAGTCTTGGTGTGAATCCAACATTTACGCCTGATAGTAATGATCTGAAATTAGAAGTGCATATATTAGATTTCGAAAAAGAAATTTATGGGGAAGAAATTACACTTGAATGGTATAAATTTATTAGAGATGAGGAAAACTTCCCATCAGTAGATGATTTAATTAGGGCAATGGAAAAGGATGAAAAAGAAGTTCGAAAACTTTTTCAAACAACTTCTTAAAATACTTGATTTTACTTGCAAAAGGCTTATAAAAAAGGTAGTATTGTCAATGTGAACCATCTCGTGGCAATTCGATTCTCCGACGTATTGCTAGGAGATTGGGGATGAATGATTATTAGGAGGTGAGCCGGAAATGGCTATTTCAAAAGAACGTAAACAAGAAATTATTGAAGAATTTAAAACTCATGAGAATGATACAGGTTCAACTGAAGTTCAAATTGCTGTTTTAACAGAACAGATTAACGTTTTAAATGAACATTTACGAACTCATAAACGTGATCATCATTCACGTCGTGGATTATTTAAAATGGTAGGACGTCGAAGAAACTTGCTAAACTATTTACGTAAAAATGACGTTGCAAGTTATCGTGAACTTATTCAAAAATTAGGATTACGTCGTTAAACAGCCAAAAGCAGGAGAAATCCTGCTTTTTTTGTATGATTTAAACAATATATATCGCAATATAGATAAGTCTATTATATGATTAAAGAAGAGGTCAGTTTGAAAGGAGTACATATATTTATGTGGACAAAAGAAAAGAAAGTTTTCACAACAGAGGTTGCTGGCAAACCCTTTTCGATTGAAATTGGAGAAGTTGCCAAGCAATCAAATGGAGCATGTATGGTTCATTACGGAGACACTTCCGTGTTGTCAACAGCTACAGCATCCGATGAACCAAAGGATTTACCATTTTTTCCGCTTACTGTAAATTATGAAGAAAGACTTTATGCAGTAGGAAAAATCCCTGGTGGATTTATCAAGCGTGAAGGACGTCCAAGTGAGAAGGCTGTTTTAGCATCTCGTCTCATCGATCGTCCACTTCGGCCATTATTTCCCGACGGATTTAGAAATGAAGTACAGATCATTGGTACAGTTATGAGTGTTGATCAAGATTGTTCCTCTGAAATTGCAGCAATGATCGGTTCTTCGATAGCTTTAAGTATTTCTGATATACCCTTTGACGGTCCTATCGCTGGGGTAAATGTCGGACTAGTTGATGGTGAATTTATTATCAATCCTACGGTTGAAGAGCAAGAGAAAAGTGAACTATTTTTAACTGTAGCAGGAACAAAAGATGCTGTTAATATGGTTGAAGCAGAAGCAAATGAAGTTTCCGAAGATACCGTTCTAGATGCAATTATGTTTGGGCATGAAGAAATCGTTCGTTTAGTTGAATTTCAAGAAGAAATTGTTTCTGAAGTTGGTAGAGAAAAGCGAGAAGTTGAACTTTTCACAATGGATGAAGATTTAGTTAAGAAACTTGAACAAGAAGTTGCCGAAGATATAACAGCTGCTATTCAGGTAAAAGATAAGCATGCTCGTGAAAAAGCATTAGAAAATGTTAAAGAAGAAACGTTAAACAAGTATGAAGATGAAGAAGATGAAGAATTTACTAAACAAGTCGATACGATTTTAGACCATTTAATTAAAGAAGAAGTTCGACAATTAATATTACGTGAAAAGGTGCGGGCCGATGGGAGGCAAGAAGATGAAATTCGACCTTTATCATCCAGGGTTGGATTACTTCCAAGAGCTCACGGTTCAGGATTATTTACCCGTGGACAAACTCAAGCATTAAGTGTTTGTACATTAGGTGCTTTAGGAGATGTTCAAATATTAGATGGTCTTGATTTAGAAGAGGAAAAACGATTTATGCATCATTACAATTTCCCCCATTATAGTGTTGGGGAGACAGGTCCGATGAGAGCACCAGGTAGAAGAGAAATCGGTCATGGGGCACTTGGAGAAAAAGCTCTTGAAAAAGTAATACCTGCTGAAGAAGATTTCCCATATACGATACGTTTAGTTTCAGAAGTACTTGAATCTAACGGTTCATCTTCCCAAGCAAGTATTTGTGCAGGTACATTAGCTTTAATGGATGCTGGTGTGCCAATTAAAGCACCGGTTGCAGGAATAGCAATGGGACTTGTTAGCGAAGAGGACAATTATACAATTTTATCAGATATTTTAGGAATGGAAGATGCTTTAGGAGATATGGACTTTAAGGTAGCCGGAACTCCAAATGGAATTACAGCTTTACAGATGGATATAAAAATTGAAGGTCTTGATAAAGAAATTTTAGAAAAATCCCTAGAACAAGCAAAAGTTGGCAGAATGAAAATTATTGATTCCATGTTAGAAGTAATCAAAGAACCAAAAGCAGAGTTATCAGAATATGCACCGAAAATTATAACGATGACAATTGAACCAGAGAAAATTCGTGATGTAATTGGTCCAAGCGGAAAGCAAATTAATGAAATCATTGATCAAACAGGTGTAACGATAGATATAGAACAAGATGGAAGTGTATTTATTTCATCCGTTGATCAAGAGATGAATGAAAAAGCAAAGCAAATTATTGAAGATATCGTTAAAGAAGTAGAAGTTGGTGAAATGTATTTAGGAACAGTGAAAAGAATTGAAAAGTTCGGAGCCTTTGTTGAGATTCTAAAAGGACAAGACGGACTTGTTCATATTTCAGAATTAGACACGAAACATACGAAGCGGGTAGAAGATGTCGTTTCTATAGGCGATGAAATTATGGTAAAGGTAAAAGAAATCGATCGACAAGGCCGTATCAATTTATCACGAAAAGCAGTATTATTAGAGCAAGAAAAAGAGCAAAGAAAATCTTAAAGTAATATATCAATGAAGAAGCTGGGTATCCAGTTTCTTTTTTTATTTTACATACATATCCACTTTAAAATATTCATATTGTTAATTAAGTGGGGTGGATGTATGATGCGAAGATATGAGAAATATATACAAGTTGTCATTTTTATTTTCATTATTTTTATCGCCACAAAATTTGAGTACAATCCATTTCAAACTAACCAAACATCTTTACCTGTTGAGGAAAGCAAAGTAACAAAAGAAAGGGATGAATTATATAAAAAAATAAAAAAGTTCAGTGAAAAAATGAATGAGCCTGCGGAGGATGCATATATTGATCAAGTATGGAAGAAAACACCTGGACGTTCTGGTTTAAAAGTAAATGTAAATGAATCTTATAAAAAAATGAAAAAAGAAAATATTTTTAAAGAAGAATTGCTCGTCGTTGAACAAGTAAAGCCAAAAGTAAATATAGAAGATTTACCTCCAGCCCCAATTTATCGAGGGCATCCAGAAAAAAACATGGTTTCATTTTTAATAAATGTGTCATGGGGAACTGAATATATCGTTGATATTTTACAAACATTAAAAGATGCTAATATTCGGGCAACATTTTTTATTGAGGGAAAATGGGCGGTAAAAAATAAAGATATTGTACAAATGATATTTGAACAAGGACATATTATTGGAAACCATGCATATAGTCACCCGGATATGCAACGAATATCTAAAGAAGATATTTATACAGAAATACATGAAACAAATGAGGTGCTTAAAGCTATTACCGGAAAGGATCCGAAGTGGTTTGCACCACCAAGTGGGAGCTTCAACGATGAAGTTGTCAAAACAGCCCATTCATTGCATATGGAAACTGTACTTTGGACTGTCGACACAATTGATTGGAAAAATCCGTCAACAGACGTTATGTTACACCGTGTATTATCAAAGCTTCATCCGGGAGCTACGATTTTAATGCATCCGACAAAACCCGTATCTTTAGGATTAGAAAAATTAATTTATGAAATTAAACAAAAAAACTATAAAATAGGTACAATCGAAAAATTAATGCAGCCGAATCGTGATTAATATTAGAGATTAATCAAAGAAATGAGGTGTTGATATGTGAGATATAAAGAAATCATAGATAAGGAAATTGTGGATGTAACGACAGGAACAAGACTAGGCATTTTAGGGCAAACCGATTTAGAAATTAATAAGAGAACTGGAAAAATAGAGTCGTTTGTTTTACCAAATTATAAATGGTTTGGTTTCATCAAAGAAGATGGAATTCATAAAATACCCTGGTCTTCTGTTCAAAAAATTGGAAAACATATGATAATGATTCGAGAATGAAAAGATTAATGTGGCCTTTGCTTACATTAATCTTTTTTTATGTTCACTAAAAATGTGCTTTTACATAAACTATAGAGAAATTAAAGAATCTTTTGGAGGGCTTTTTAGTGAAGAAGGAAAAACAAGTATTTATCATTGGTGGAGATGCCCGTTACATTGAACTTATCCGTCAATTGCAATCATTAAAAGATATTCGTTTAACGTTAATAGGTTTTGATCAATTAGAGCAAAGTTTTACATCATTAAAACAAAGTAATATTGAAGATATCGATCCTGACATAGTAGATGTTGTTATTTTACCTATTACAGGTACAGATGAGAAGGGGAGCGTTGAGGTCGTTTTTTCGAATCAACAAATACAACTATCGAAAGAGTGGTTTAATAAATTAAAACCATCTGCAAAGATTTTCACAGGGATTACTAGTAAATATTTACAAGAGGTTACAAATGCCGCCAATATAAAACTATTTCCTTTACTAAATCGGGATGATATCGCTATTTATAATTCCATTCCAACAGCTGAAGGAACGATTATGAAAGCAATGGAATATACAGATTATACGATACATTCCTCTTACGTAACGGTAGTAGGATTTGGAAGAGTCGGCCATACTGTTGCTCGAACATTTTATGCTTTAGGGGCAAATGTTTCTGTAAGTGCACGAAATAAAAAGGATTTAGCACGGATTACTGAAATGGGATTACAAGCAATTCCTTTACATGAATTAAAACAAAATGTATCTACTTGTGATATCTTAATAAATACAGTACCAGCCCCGGTAATTACTAAACAGGAAATAGAACAACTCCCTACCCATTGTTTAATTATAGACTTAGCCTCAAAACCGGGTGGAACAGATTTTTCTTATGCAAAAAAACGCGGTATTCATGCTATTTTATCAAAAAGTTTACCAGGTATTGTTGCTCCTAAAACAGCTGGGAAAATATTAGCGGACGTCATTATAAAATTAATGTAAAGGATAGGTGTTTATATGAAAAAATTTAACATAGCTATCGTTGGCGCAACTGGTTTAGTCGGCGAAAAAATTTGTGAGTTGTTAGAGAATCGAAGCTTTCCTTATAACAATTTAACATTACTCGCATCAAAAAGATCGAAAGGCAAACAAGTAAATATTGGTAAACGAACCTATGTCATCGAACAATTAACAAAGGATAGCTTCCATAATACTGATATCGCATTTTTTTCTGCTGGTTCCGAAGTATCGAAGGAGTATGTTCATGATGCATTAGAAGCCGGGGCAGTCGTTATCGATAATACAAGTGCATTTCGCATGGAAAAAGACATTCCTTTAATCGTCCCGGAAGTTAATCGAGAAATGCTAAAAGTAGATAAAGGAATTATCGCGAATCCTAACTGTTCAACTATTCAAATGGTAATGGCGTTGGAGAAGATTAGAAAGCATTTTGGGATTCAACGTATTATCGCATCTACGTATCAATCAGTCTCAGGTGCAGGACGAAAAAGTATGCAAACATTAAAAAAGCAAATGACATCTAACAGTGACAATACTGATGAGTTTTCTCAAGATCAACAATTTGCTTACAATGTCATCCCGAAAATCGATGAATTTACGCATGACGGATATACCGGAGAAGAATTGAAAATGATCGAAGAGACGAAAAAAATATTCAATGATAAAGAGATTTCAATTAGCGCAACATGTGTACGGGTGCCAGTGCTTACTTCTCATAGTGAAAGCATTTATGTAGAAACTAAAAAAAAGAATGTGTCATTACATGATTTTGTTCATACGTTAAAGTTGATGCAAGGTGTTAAAGTGTTTGAACAACATGATTTGCCTATGCCTGTTGATGCAACAAATAAAGAGGAAGTCTTTGTTGGTAGAATAAGAAAAGATCCTAATTATCATAATGGATTTCACTTATGGGTAGTTTGTGACAATTTATTAAAAGGTGCAGCATTAAACACTGTTCAAATTGCCGAATGTATTGTAGAAGATGAACTTATATAGACAAAAAAAGGTAGTGATTTGAACAATGAAAATAACAGTTCAAAAATTTGGAGGTACATCTTTAAAAGATAAAAAAAGTCGAGAATCTGTAATTCGTCATATTAAAACTACACTGGAGCAAGACCAAAAAATTGTCGTTGTTGTTTCAGCTATAGGACGTTATCCCGATTGTTATGCAACGGATACATTACTATCCTTAGTTGATTATCCAAATCATGCAGTTACAAAACGAGAAATTGATCTATTAATGTCTTGTGGAGAAATTATTTCCTCCGTTGTTTTAACGAATGAATTAAGAAAACAAAATATTCGAGCCTATGCTATGTCCGGTGCTCAAGCAGGTATCGTAACAACGGATCAATTTATGAAAGCGAATATTAAATATATAAACACAACAAATATTTTTCATCAGTTAGAAAATCATGATGTCATTGTCATTGCAGGTTTTCAAGGTGAGACAATTAATCGAGAAATCACAACGATAGGTCGGGGTGGTAGTGATATTACAGCTGCTGCATTAGGAGTTGCTTTACAAGCAAACTTGATCGAAATTTATACGGATGTGTTAGGTGTTATGACTGCTGATCCAAAAATCGTTCCAGTTGCTAAACCGATTAAAATAGCTTCTTACCTTGAAGCAAGTGAACTAGCCTATCAAGGAGCAGAAGTTATTCATCCAACAGCTATTGAGATTGTTATGAATGAAAAAGTTCCGATTCATATTAAACCTACATTTACAAAAGGAAAAGGTACCGTCATTACATCTAAGCAAATTAAAAATACGTATTCATTAACACGTCAATTAATAACGAGTATTGCATATAGACGACATTTAACAAGAGTGTCGATTCATTTAAAGAAACATAGTTTAATTGAGCAATCAAAAGTATTTAAAATATTAGCTAAACATAATGTTTCTGTCGATTTTATTTTTTTATCACCAACAAAACTTATGTTTACGATACCAAATGAATTAGCAGAACTTACTATTAAACTTCTTTCAAACTTATCTATCTATCCAACCATTCAATCAAATTGTGCTAAGGTTTCTATCATTGGGGTTCAACAAAAGAAACTTCCTCAAGTGATTTCCACTGCTGTTGGAACATTAACGAATAATGGTATAACAATTTATCAAAGTTCTGTTCATCATACTTCTGTTTGGCTTTTAATTGATGATGAACATATCAACTGTTCGATAAATAATTTACACAATATTTTTCATTATGAAAGAAAAGAGGTGAATGGATGAATTTTGGAGAAGTCATTACCGCTATGGTAACTCCCTTTGATGAAGATTTGCAAATTGATTATTCTCAATTAAAAATGTTGATACAATTTTTAATAAACAATGGTACAGATGCTATTATTGTCTCGGGAACGACTGGTGAATCACCTACATTATCTAGTGAAGAAAAGCTTGATTTGTTTCATCATTCAGTAGAAATTGTCGGAAATCGAATACCAGTTATTGCTGGAACGAGTACGTATCATACGAAAGAATCCATCTATCTAACTAAAGAGGCTGAACAAATTGGTTGTGATGGCATTATGGCTGTTACTCCCTATTATAATCGTCCGAATCAAAAAGGTTTATATCGTCATTTTTCACAATTAGCAAAAAATACAAAACTGCCGATCATGTTGTATAATGTTCCATCGAGAACCGGTGTAGATCTACAGCCAAAAACTGTTATTTCCTTAAGTGATATTCCGAACATTACATCTATTAAAGAAGCGAGTGGAAATTTAGAAGCGGTTAGTGAAATTATCGCTAACACTAGAGATAATTTTACAGTTTATTCAGGCGATGACAGTTTAACTTTACCAATTTTGTCCGTCGGTGGTTTCGGAGTCGTATCTGTTGCATCACATGTATATGGCCATAAAATTAAGCAAATGATCACAAATTATAATTTAGGAAATACAGAGATTGCAAGTGAGATCCATAAGCAATTATTACCGTTTATGCTTGAAATTTTTAATGTTCCCTCACCAGCTCCGATTAAATTTGCCTTAAATCATCTAGGAGTCGATGTCGGTAATGTTAGAGAACCCTTATTACCCCTCAATGAAACTGAAAAAACTGCTTTAACTAGTTTATTAGTGTAACGCTTGTTTTTTAAGCAAGCGTTTTTTAATTTGTTTTCATATTCATTTAAAACAATCAATTACTATATATAGATAAATCGTCCGAAAAGGAAATTGTTATATAAAACAATACTCAAATAAGTAGATTAAATATGTTATAATACGATTTAATTGCATGTATGGTAATTCATAGAAGATTTCACTTCTTAAATATATGTACATGTATCAAGAGGTGAGAGAATGTCTAAAAAGAAAAAGAAGAAAAAAAGCTTTAAAGACCAATTAAAAATTGATCTAATCGGATTATTACTTATTTTTTTAGCGATATTTGGCAGTGGTGCAAGTGCTATTAGTGGCGGGATTATTCCAAACACATTAGAACATATTTTTAGATTTATTTTTGGTGTTTGGTATTTTGTTGCATCAATTGCCCTTTTAGTAACGGGAATCATACTTATCGTTAAAAAACGTTTACCCAATTATAAAGACAAACGATTTATCGGTATTTATTTTATTTTTACAGGAATTTTATTGTTTACCCACATACAAGTATTTGAATCATTACTTGTAGAATCAAATCAATCGATTATTCGTTTAACTTGGGAAGGCTTTTTACAATATGTAAATGATAGTTCCTCTTCTGGTCAATTGGGTGGAGGATTCATCGGTGCTATTTTATTTGTGTTTTTTTATTATTTGTTTTCATCAATCGGTGCAAAAATTATTTCTGTATTTTCTGTTCTCGTTGGAATACTATTTTTGACAAATATTTCCTTACAAAAAATATTTTTATTTTTTGGAGATAAAAGTAAAAAGGTTTATCAATTTTTACGCAAGAAGTTAAAGGAGAGGAAGGAAAGACAGAAAGAAGTTACTGTAGAGGAGTATTATCAGACGGAAGAAGAGGCGGAAGTAGAAGAGTTTACTGAGATTACATATGCTAATGATTTTGAACAGAGCGAAGAAACATCGCAAGAGGAGATGGGAGAAGAAGTGAATGTTGTTGATCTTCCTACTACTAAACTTTCTGACTATGAGGCGGAAAATGAAGATTATCAACTTCCTTCGCCAGACTTATTAGATGAAGTAAAAGGTAATGTCCAAAAGCAAAATAAATCACTTATTCAAGCCACCGTAAGGAAACTTGAAAAAACCTTTGAAAGCTTCGGTGTACAAGCTCGTGTTGTAAAAGTTCATGTAGGGCCTGCCGTCACGAAATATGAAGTAAATCCAGCATCCGGGGTAAAGGTTAGTCGTATCGTAAATTTACATGATGATTTAGCCTTAGCTTTAGCTGCACAAGATATTCGAATCGAGGCACCTATACCTGGAAAATCTGCAGTTGGTATTGAAGTTCCTAATGACGATGTTTCTATGGTTTCTTTACGAGAAGTTTTAGATAGTTCCATGCATCATTCATCTAAACTTATGTTTGCTTTAGGTCGAGATATATCCGGTGATGCGGTTGTAGGGGATTTAGAAAAAATGCCCCATTTACTTATTGCGGGTGCAACGGGTAGTGGAAAAAGTGTTTGTATCAACAGCATTATTACAACAATTTTGATGCGGGCAAAACCCCATGAAGTAAAAATGATGATGATTGATCCAAAAAAAGTAGAATTAAATGTTTATAACGGTATTCCACATTTATTGACGCCTGTTGTTACAGATCCTAAAAAAGCAGCCCAAGCTTTAAAAAAAGTCGTTGCCGAAATGGAACGGAGATATGAACTATTTTCCGAAAGTGGAACACGGAATATAAGAGCGTATAATGATTACGTTCACCAGTATAATCAAACAGCAGAAGAAAAAATTGCTCATCTTCCACAAATTGTCGTCATTGTCGATGAGTTATCAGATTTAATGATGGTTGCTTCAAAAGATGTAGAAGATGCTATTACTCGTCTTGCTCAAATGGCACGAGCGGCAGGTATCCATTTAATTATAGCAACACAAAGACCGTCTGTTGACGTTATTACTGGTGTGATCAAGGCAAACATTCCATCTCGAATAGCTTTTAGTGTTTCGTCTCAAGTCGATTCCCGAACAATTTTAGACGTTGGTGGAGCAGAAAAGCTTTTAGGCCGTGGAGACATGTTATACATTCCTGTAGGACAATCTAAGCCTGTCCGTGTTCAAGGAGCCTTTTTATCCGATGAAGAAGTAGAGCGGGTTGTTGAACATTGTAAAACACAACAAGAGGTCGTCTATCAAGAAGAAATGATACCAGAAACACCTTCAAAGGCTGAAAGTGAAGTTGATGATGAATTGTATGATGAAGCAGTTCAATTAGTGATAAATATGCAAACAGCTAGTGTTTCTATGTTACAACGAAGATTTAGAATTGGGTACAACCGTGCGGCTAGATTAATAGATGCGATGGAAGAGCGCGGAGTTGTTGGGCCATATGTAGGAAGTAGACCCCGTGATGTTTTAATTCGGATTGAAGAAACGGAAGAGGAATCCTAGCCTTTTATAATAGTTTTACTTTATTTGTCGAAATTGTTATATTATAAAAGGTAAGACTGCAGAAAATACAAGAGTTTTTACGTTAAGTTATGTATAATAAAATTCAGAGTGTGTAGTTTTGATCTATATTAGGTGATATTTAACCATAGGGGGGGTGGTTACTCAAGGATTGAGCAGATTTATTCACTAAATATATCATTAATTTAAATTTATGGAGGTTAGTAGAGTGAAAAGAAAAAATTTGTTTATTTTGTTTGCTGTGCTAGCAAGTTTAGTTTTAGTTTTAGCAGCTTGTGGTGGCGGAGACAACAACAATGATAACAATAATAATGACAATACTAATGTAGAAAATAACAATAACAATGACAACAATAATAATGATGGAAATGTAGCAGAAGGGGATTCCGACTTTAAAGTAGCGATGGTTACAGATGTCGGTGGGGTAGATGATAAATCCTTTAACCAGTCTGCTTGGGAAGGATTACAAGCATGGGGTGAAGAGCATGGTTTAGAAGAAAAGGAAAATTTCGACTATGCTCAATCAGATGATGATGCTGACTATTTACCAAACCTAAACTCATTAGTACGTGATGAGTTTGATTTAATTTTCGGAATCGGATACTTACTTGAGCCAGCTGTTGAAGAAATTGCTCAAAATAATCCAGACACATATTTCTCAATTGTTGATGCTGTTGTTGAGGAAGACAACGTAGCAAGTATTACATTTGCAGACAATGAAAGTTCATTCCTTGTAGGGGTAGCAGCAGCATTAAAAACAGAAACAGATAAACTTGGTTTTGTTGGTGGTGTTGAATCAGATATTATTACGGCCTTTGATGTCGGTTTTTATGCCGGTGTTAAATCCATAAATCCAGATATTGAAATTGACATACAGTATGCAGAAGCTTTCGATGCAGCTGATAAAGGGAAGTTAATTGCTTCACAAATGTACAACAATGATATTGACATTATTTTCCATGCTTCAGGTGATACTGGAAATGGTGTCTTTAGTGAAGCAAAAGATATTAAAAACAGTGACCCAGATCGTGAAATTTGGGTAATTGGTGTAGATCAAGATCAATATGAAGAAGGTCAAATTGGTGACTATAATGTCACATTAACATCAGCCTTAAAACGTGTTGACAACGCTGTTCAGCAAGTCAGTAACATGGCTATGGATGGAGACTTCCCAGGCGGTGAAGTTTTAGCTTTTGATTTAAGTGATGAAGGTGTTGGCTATGCAACGACAAATGAGGATGCTTTAACATCTGATATTATTGAAGAGATGGAAGAGTGGAAAGAAAAAATCATCAATGGTGAAGTCGACGTGCCAAGTACGCAAGAAGAATTAGAAGAGTATTTAGAATCTCTATAAATATAGCGTAAGACATCAAAGAGTAAAAAAGACTGGCATATTTTATGTCAGTCTTTTTTACCTAAAAGAGTTATCCAAAAAAGAGGTGAAAAATTTGGAGTATGTAGTGGAAATGTTGAACATTCGAAAAGAGTTCCCTGGTGTTGTAGCTAATGATAATATTACTATTCAACTGAAAAAAGGGGAGATACATGCTCTTCTCGGTGAAAACGGTGCAGGAAAATCTACTTTAATGAACGTTTTGTTCGGTTTATATCAGCCTGATGGAGGAAAAATTAAAGTAAATGGTAAAGAAGTTAAAATTACGGATCCGAATGTTGCTACAAACTTAGGGATTGGTATGGTTCATCAACATTTCATGTTAGTTGAAACGTTTTCTGTCACAGAGAATATTATTTTAGGTAGTGAACCGGCAGATTTTGGTGTTATCGATATTAAAAATGCTGAAAAAGAAGTCCAAAAGCTTTCGGATACATATGGACTTAGGATTGATCCAACAGCAAAAGTCCAAGATATATCTGTTGGTATGCAGCAACGCGTAGAAATTTTAAAGACGCTTTATCGAGGTGCCGATGTTCTTATTTTTGATGAACCAACTGCTGTATTAACCCCACAAGAAATAGATGAACTTATGGAAATTATGCGTGCGTTAATTCGAGAGGGAAAATCGATTATTTTAATTACGCATAAATTAAAAGAAATTATGCAAGTATGTGATCGGTGTACAGTCATACGTGATGGAAAAGGCATTGACACAGTAGAAGTAGCTGAGACAAATGTGAATGAGTTAGCTTCATTAATGGTTGGTCGAGAAGTTCTATTTAAAACAGAAAAAAAACCAGCTCAGCCAAAAGATACGGTTTTAACAGTGGAAGATTTATATGTAAAAGATGCTAGAGATGTAAATATTGTTAAAGGATTGGATTTAGAAGTAAAACGAGGTGAAATTGTCGGAATTGCTGGGGTTGATGGTAATGGACAAACAGAGCTAATTGAAGCTATTACCGGTATTCGTAACGTAGAAAAAGGGAAGATTTTATTAAGTGATAAAGATATTACCCATTTTGATCCACGAAGGGTAACAGAAAGTGGAGTCGGACATATACCCCAAGATCGGCAAAGGTTTGGGCTTGTTTTACAATATACGGTTGCAGAAAACATTGTGTTACAAACGTATTATAAAAAACCGTATGCTAAGTATAAGATGTTAAGTTTTGAGGAAATCGATAAAAAAGCAAAACAGTTAGTAGAAGAATATGACGTTCGAACACCTAGTGTAAACACATTAGCAAGTGCGTTGTCTGGAGGTAACCAACAGAAAGTAATTATTGGACGAGAAATAGACCGTTCACCAGATTTACTCATTGCTGCTCAACCAACAAGAGGATTAGACGTAGGAGCTATCGAATTTGTTCACAAAAGATTAATTGAGCAAAGAGATGAGGGACGCGCCGTTTTATTAATGTCTTTTGAACTTGATGAAATTTTAAATGTTAGTGATCGAATTGCAGTAATGTTTGATGGCAAGATTATTGCGACAGTCAAGCCAGAAGAGACATCTGAACAAGAATTAGGACTGCTAATGGCTGGTAGTGATGAGGCGGTGAAAGCTCGAAATGAATAGTAGATATTTTAATATACTTGTACCAATTATATCTGTTTTATTAGGGTTATTGATCGGTGGAATTGTCATGCTTGCATCTGGGTACAATCCTATTGATGGATTTAAAGCCTTATGGATGGGAGCTTTTGGAGATGCATATTATATCGGAGAGACGATTCGCCAAGTTATACCGTACATTTTAACAGGTTTAGCTGTCGCTTTTGCTTTTCGAACGGGATTATTTAATATTGGAGCAGAAGGTCAAGTTATCGTCGGTTGGCTAGCGGCCGTTTGGGTAGGTATTTCTTTTGAATTACCTATGTATATTCATCTACCCTTTGCCATATTAGCTGCTGCTTTAGCTGGAGCAATCTGGGGATTTATCCCAGGTATTTTAAAAGCGAAATTAGGTGTTCATGAAGTTATCGTAACGATCATGTTAAACTATACGGGTTTTCATATTTCTAACACACTCGTTCGTCACGTTCTATCGGATACACAAAATAGAACGGAAAATATTTATGAAACTGCTTCTTTAAAATCTGAGTGGGTTTCGGCATTAACGGGTGGTTCAAGAGCTCACTATGGTCTTTTGATCGCTATATTAGCAGCTGTTATTATGTGGTTTATTATTGAACGAACAACTTTTGGTTATGAAATGAAATCAGTCGGTTTTAACCGTCATGCTTCCTTATATGCGGGTATGAATGTAAGTCGAAATATAGTCATTTCCATGATGATTGCCGGTGCTTTTGCAGGTCTCGCAGGAGCGATGGAAGGATTAGGGACTTTCGGCTACAACTCGGTTAGAGGTGGTTTTACGAACTTAGGATTTGATGGGATTGCTGTTGCTTTACTCGGTGCCAATAGAGCTTTTGGTGTCGTTTTAGCTGCAATATTGTTCGGATCCCTTAAGATAGGAGCTTTGAATATGCCAAGAGCAGCTGGAATCCCGGAAGAATTAGCAGATATTATCATTGCGTTAATAATCTTTTTTGTAGCTTCAAGCTATATTATTCGTTGGGCAATCAATCGCTTTAAAAAGGGGGAAAATTAAATGGCTATATTCGATGTATTAGCTTCAATCGTACCTACTGCATTATTTTTCTCGGCGCCACTAATTTTTACAGCCCTTGGTGGAGTTTTTAGTGAGCGATCTGGTGTTATAAACATTGGACTTGAAGGATTAATGGTTATGGGTGCCTTTGTGGCTATTGTTTTCAACTTAACTTTTGCCGATGTTTTTGGGGCATTAACACCATGGATTTCCATTCTTGTAGCGATGATTGTTTCAGCTATATTCTCTCTTCTACACGCAGTTGCGTCTATTTCCTTTCGTGCTGATCAAGTGGTTAGTGGAGTTGCAATAAACTTTTTAGCCCTTGGTATTGGGCTCTTTTTAACGAAGATGTGGTACGATAAGGGGCAAACAGCAGCAGTAGAAAAACCTTTTTATACGAAAAATGTAAAATTTTTAGCTGACATTCCAATAATTGGAGACATATTGTTTAGAGGAGTTTATGCAACATCTTATATTGCCATTATTTTAGCTGTAATTTTATGGTTTGTATTATTTAAAACATCCTTTGGTCTAAGACTTCGTGCAGTTGGAGAACATCCAATGGCGGCTGATACAAACGGAATTAATGTTCCACGTATGAGATACACAGCGGTTGTTATATCTGGAGCATTAGGTGGTCTTGGAGGAGCCGTCTATGCTTTAACAATTGCAATGAACTTTTCCCATGCGACGATTTCAGGACAAGGATTTATGTCTTTAGCTGCAGTTATTTTTGGTAAATGGCATCCATTAGGTGCAATGGGAGCAGCTTTATTTTTCGGTTTTGCACAAAGTTTAAGTGTTGTCGGATCAAACTTACCGCTACTAAGCAATGTCCCACAAATCTTTTTACTTATTGCACCGTACGTGTTAACAATATTAGCTTTAGCAGGATTTATTGGTCGTGCTGAGCCACCTAACGCACTTGGAGACCCTTATATTAAAGGTAGTCGGTAAATATTCCTTTGTTTATGATTAAGAAAACTGTATATACTATCTATGGAAGATCATACAGTAAAAGGGGGCATTATATGCAACTCGTTGAAAGGCAATCGGAGCAATTTAATCATCTTAACGTTCATTATATAAAAACAGAAAAGTTTAAAACATTATATTTTGTCGTAAAGTTAAAGGCACCTTTACACAAGGATACGATTACGAAAAGAGCTTTGTTGCCGTATGTATTACGAAAAGGAACGGAGTCTTATCCGAGTGAAGTTAAATTACAAAGAAAATTAGATGATTTGTATGGAGCAACTTTATCGTTAGATGGCGCTAAAAAGGGCGATTATCATATCATAAGTGCACGTTTAGAAATCGCAAATGACAAATATATAAAAGATGAGGGATCGTTAGTTGACGATTCCCTCGCTTTATTATATGAACTTATTTATCGACCAAAAGTTAATGAAAATGCCTTTGATAAGCAAATATTTAATCGAGAAAAGGAAACGTTAAAAAATTCCATAGAATCGGTCATCGACGATAAAATGCGTTATGCAAACATGAGACTGATTGATGAGATGTGCAAAAATGAACGATATGCGATTAGAGTTCACGGGTATGTTGAGGAATTAGAAGAAATAACAGAAAAATCATTATACACATATTATCAAAATATGTTATTACAAGATGATATTGACATTTACATCGTTGGGGATTTTGAAAAGTCTTTTATGCAACAAAAGATACGAGATTATTTCCAAAGGGAAAAGCATGAACCACATATTTTTGAAAAGGAACAGATTCAACAACTACGTCATAAACCGAAAATCATTAAAGAAGTTCAAGAAATTAATCAAGCTAAACTTAATATTGGTTATCGAACTCTAGGTACAATTAAAGATAACAATTACTTTTCACTTCAAGTATTTAATGGTTTATTTGGTGGATTTCCAAGTTCCAAATTGTTTTTAAATGTTCGAGAAAAACATAGTCTAGCCTATTATGCAGCTTCTGGAATTGAGAGTCACAAAGGATTGTTACTTGTCGTTAGTGGCATTGATGCAAAGGATTTTTCTAAAGCTCATGAAATTATTGATGAGCAATTACGTGCCATTCAAAAGGGAGATTTTACAGAAGAAAATCTGGAAGAAACGAAAAAACAATTAGTAAATGGTCTGTTAGAAACTTTAGATCATCCAAACGGAATTGTTGAATTGTTATATCAACAAGATTTGGCACAAATTACCTATCCATTAAAAGAAATATTTACAAACATTCATCATGTAACAAAAGAAGATGTTATTCAAGTTGCTAATCAAATCCAAAAAGATACAGTTTATTTACTTACAAGTAAAGAAGGTGAACCAAATGAAAAAGACAATTCATGAAAATGTGAATGAAACAATATATTCTAAAACATTACAAAATGGTTTGCCTGTATTCTTACTACCGAGAAATAAAATGTCAAAAACCTTTGCAATATTTACGACAAACTATGGTTCCATTGATCGATCATTTATTCCGCTGAATGGAGAAAATAAAATTACCGTTCCAGATGGTGTGGCCCATTTTTTAGAGCATAAACTTTTTGAAAAAGAAGATCGGGATGTATTTGCAGACTTTGGAAAATTAGGAGCTTCACCGAATGCATATACATCTTTTACAAAGACGGCTTATTTATTTTCTGCCACAAATCACATCAAAGAAAATGTGGAGATATTGCTTGATTTTGTTCAATCACCTTACTTTTCCGATGATTCGGTAGAAAAAGAAAAAGGTATCATCGAACAAGAAATTAAAATGTATGAAGATCAAGCTGAAAACCGCTCCTTTATGGGTACGCTTGGAGCGATGTTTAAGCATCATCCTGTAAATATTGATATCGCAGGAACAGTATCTTCTATCTATCAAATAACAAAAGAAGATCTATATACGTGTTATGAGACCTTTTATCATCCAAGTAATATGACGTTATTTATTATCGGGAATTTTGATCCCCATGCCATGATGGAAATGATAGAAGAGAATCAGAAGAAAAAGACCTTTCAAAAGAGACAAGATATTCAAAGGTTTTTTCCTGATGAACCGCGTCACGTAGCGAAAAGTGAATATCGCATTCAAATGCCAGTGTCACGACCGAGAATGACAATAGGAATTAAAGAATCAGTCGATCGTTTATATGGTGATGAATACTTAAAGAAAGATTTACTCCAAAGTATGATCGTTGATTACTTCTTTTCTCGGGGAGGTAAGTTTTATCAAAAGTTATATCAAGATCGTTTGATTAACAAAAGCTTCTTCTTTAGCCCTTCATTAGAACGAAATTATGGCTACACATTAATAGGAAGCAATACAGATAAACCGGAACAATTTAGAGAAACACTTATGGAACTCCTAACAGGAACGAATAATTATCAGTTTTCTGAAGAAGAAGTTTCATTAATGAAAAGAAAACGTATCGGAAAAATGTTGAAACAGATGAACTCTCTTGAATACATTGCTAATGAATTTACACATTACCATATGTTGGGTATAGATTTCTTTGATATTATGCCACGAGTACATTCACTAACGACAGATGATTTTAATGAATTTATTTCTGAGTGGATTTCCGAAGATAAACTAACATCGTGTTTAATAAGTAGTGAAAATAAATAAAACGATGCTCCCTTCATGCATAAACTAATATGTATGTCGAATAATAATGATGATTACAATTACATCATAAGGAGGCATTGTTCATGTCAATGTTAGATAAATTCTCATCTTGGAAGGAGTTTTTAGCGAACAGAGTGAAGCAAGCAAAGGATAGTGGAATGGATGAAGAAACGCTGAAAAATATCGCTCACGAAATCGGTGATTATTTAGCCGAAAATGTTGAAGCATCAAATGAGGAAACAAAATTACTTCAGCAATTATGGACGGTAGCTGATGAAAGTGAACAGCAAGCAATTGCAAATGTTATGGTGAAGTATGTTCAAAATTAAATAAATAATAAAAGGAGCTGTCTCAATTTGTATTGAACCTTAAAAATTAGAACTATGCACTATTTTTAGGGTGCAATGCAAATTGCACAGCTTCTTTATTTGCAAATTTTGACAAAAGTTATTGCATTTGTATTTTTCATTAGGTAACATTAATATAGATGTTATAAGTAGGAGTAATGTATGATAAAAACAGAATGGTATTTCGAATATGAATTAGTAAAGGATCGCCCAGGTTTACTTGGAGAAATATCATCTTTATTAGGTATGTTATCGATTAATATTGTTACAATAAATGGTATCGAAAACAAACGTAGAGTGATGCTCTTATTAGCCGAGGAAACGAATATTATAAGACTTAAATCTATTTTAAAATTGGTAGAAACAATAAAAGTTATAAAAATTAAAAAACCTAATTTGCGTGATCGTTTAGCTGTTCGTCATGGAACATTTATTTCACGAGATAAAAACAACCGAAAGATTGTTAGATTCACTCGTGCAGAATTAGGGTTATTAGTCGATTTCATGGCCGAGTTATATAAAGGTGATGAACATAAAATGATCGGTGTCCGTGGAATGCCTAGAGTAGGTAAAACAGAGTCCATAGTTGCTGCAAGTGTAAGTGCAAATAAACGATGGGTCTTTGTTTCAAGTACTTTGTTAAAACAAACTGTAAGAAATAAGTTGTTTTCTGGAGAATATGATGAGCAAAATATTTATATTATCGATGGTGTCGTATCTAAGCAACGGGCAAATGAAGAACATTGGCAACTTATTAGAGAAATTATGCAACTATCTGCTGTAAAAGTAATAGAACATCCTGACATATTTGTACAAGGTACTGAATATACACTAGATGATTTTAATTATATAATAGAGCTACGGACAAAAGAAGATGAAATTATTCAATACGATAATTTCGGGCAAAATGAATTTCTATAGCTTAATATTGGATGGTGTTAAGTATGACAATAGGAGATAAATTAAGAGAAACTAGAGAAGCTAAAAACCTTTCTTTAGAAGAAATCCAAGAAAAAACAAAAATCCAAAAGCGATATTTACGTGCTATTGAAGAAGGGAATTTCCATATATTACCAGGATCGTTTTACGCTAGGGCGTTTATAAAAGAATATGCACAAGCTTTAGGAATCGACGCTAATCAACTATTAGAAACTCATGAGGATGAATTACCATCGATAGGTGAAAGAAGAAGCGAGGCACAATATACTCGTATTCAAAGAACCCGAAGAAGTAGTGGTCCCTCAAGAGCGACCGCTTTTTTTTCCTTCCTACCGACAGTAATCGTTATTTTACTCGTGTTAATCATTATCGGACTTGCCATATATTTTATTCAACAAAAGTCCTTTGAACCTGAAAATAATAATGTACAAAATAATGAACATAATGAATACTTTAGGGTAGACAATGACAATGTTAACGATAATGAAAACAATATGAATAACAATGAAAACGATGAATCAAAAAATGAAGAGAATGAAGAAAATGAAGAAAATGAAGAGGTTAATGAAACGATAGAATCAACCTTTGAGGTTTCTGAAACAAATGAAAGTGTTTCACCACCTCAAACAACTTATCAATTCATCCATGATGAAGATGAGCTTTTATTATCATTACAAGCAACAGATGAATCTTGGTTAGATATTGATATTGATGGAGAAAGGGAATTTAGTAGTTTTATAAGCCCGGAAAATTCTCCACTAGAGTATAATCTAACTGAGCAAAATGAAGTTCGCTTAAATATAGGAAATGCATCTTACGTTGAGATTACTTTAAATGGAGTAACTCTTGATTATGAAATCGACGAAAATGATCATGTGTACCAATTGATTATCATCCAGTTAACAGATGAGGCTGAATAAATATTTCCCTTCCAATATTATGGGAGGGATTTATATATTTTATTATGAAAGGATAGTCACTAATGAATTTACCAAATAAAATTACACTTTCGAGAATTTTTCTCATTCCTATATTTATCGTCATTTTGTCAATACCCTTTGAATGGGGGACTATTACTCTTATTCAAAATGAAATTCCTGTGACTCATTTTATAGCGGCACTCATTTTTATAATAGCTTCTGGAACAGACTGGCTAGATGGATATATCGCAAGAAAATATGGTTTAATTACAAACTTAGGAAAGTTTTTAGACCCGCTTGCTGACAAACTACTCGTTGCAGCAGCTTTAATATTACTAATAGAAATAGAGTTAGCTCCAGCTTGGATTGTTATCATTATTTTAAGTCGTGAATTTGCAGTAACTGGATTAAGATTAGTTGCCGCAGGAGAAGGACTAGTTTTAGCAGCAAGTCATTTAGGAAAATTAAAAACAGTCTCACAAATGATAGCAATTATTTTACTGTTATTACATAACTTTCCATTTGCGAACTTTCCGTTAGATACAATTTTCTTATACATTGCTTTATTTTTAACTGTTTTATCGGGTATTGAATATTTTCAAAAAAATTGGCACGTGATGAGGGAAGCGTAATATGCGACAATATAATGGAGAAATTATTGCATTAGGAACAGAATTGTTATTAGGTCAAATTGCAAATACAAATGCGAAATGGTTATCTAATGAATTAGCTAAATTTGGTATTAATTTGTTTTACCATACTGTCGTTGGTGATAATATCCATCGAGTGTTAAGTACATTTCAAGCCGCAGAAACACGGTCAAATATCGTTATCGTTACTGGTGGGCTTGGTCCAACAGAAGATGATATGACGAGAGATGCCTTTCAACAATTAACTAATTTACAAATGTATGAACATCAACTAACGATGGAAAAAATTACTAATTACTTTCAAGCAAGTAAAAGAAAAATGACACCAAATAACCGAAAACAAGCATTAGTATTTGAAACGGCTAAAGTTTTACATAATGAAACTGGAATGGCCCCAGGAATGATCGTTTTTCATAATGATGTATACTGGATCTTTTTACCTGGTGTCCCTCGTGAAATGAAATCGATTTTTGCCAATCAAGTGTCGCCATTTTTAAAAAGTCTAACAAATCAAAAGGAAATTATTACTTCTAAAGTGTTACGGTTTATAGGTATTGGTGAAGCTGATTTAGAACATCGTTTATCTAAACTTATTAAAAAACAATCAAATCCAACAATTGCACCCCTTGCACAAAAGTCGGGAATGACTGTTCGGTTAACAGTAAAAGCTAAATCCTATGATGAAGCAAATAAACTTTTATCTAAAACGAAAGAAGATATTTTAGACGTTGTTGGAGATTATTTTTATGGAATTGATGATGATACGATTCAAGAAGTTGTTGTCCATTTATTAACTGAAAATAATTTAACGATATCTGCAGCTGAAAGTATAACGGGTGGTCTTTTCATGAACCAATTAATCTCGGCTCCTGGTGCATCACAAGTAGCTGCAGGGAGTCTTGTCTCTTATCGTACAGAAATAAAACAAGATGTATTACATGTTGCTAAAGAAACAATTGAAACACACGGTGTTGTCAGCAAACAGTGTGCACGGGAAATGGCGATAAATGTTAAAAATAAATTTCAAACAAATATTGGTATTAGTTTTACAGGTGTAGCGGGGCCAGACTCTTTAGAAGGTCATGACATAGGAACTGTCTTTATGTGTATTTGTACGGATACAGAGATAAAAGATTTTCAATTTGTCTTTTCTGGAGATCGTAATCAAATTAGAGAACGAGCAAGTTTAAAAGGATTTGAATTATTATATCGTATGTTAAAATAAGCTTTCATGTACTTTTTTAAGTAAATAATTAAATTTATTTGCTCAATACGAAAAAAATATAAATTTAAACAGATTTTCACTTAAAATAACAGAACATACATTCGCATATTGTTTGTATAAATAGGTAAATAAATGTATTATAAAATTAGGTAAATAAAGGAGGGTTTCTAATGAGCGATAGAAAGCAAGCATTAGATATGGCACTACGACAAATAGAAAGACAATTTGGTAAAGGTTCAATTATGAAACTTGGAGAAGAGGGAGCACAAGAAATAAACTCGATCCCTAGTGGTTCTTTAGCATTAGATGTTGCTTTAGGAATCGGTGGTTATCCGAGGGGAAGAGTTGTTGAAATATATGGACCGGAATCTTCAGGGAAAACGACCGTCGCATTACATGCAATTGCAGAAGCACAAAAACAAGGTGGTCATGCAGCTTTTATTGATGCTGAACATGCTCTTGATCCAAATTATGCACGAGCATTAGGAGTTAACATAGAGGATTTATTGTTATCACAACCAGATACAGGAGAACAAGCATTAGAAATTGCTGAAGCACTCGTTCGAAGTGGTGCAATCGATATAGTGGTCGTAGACTCTGTGGCGGCACTCGTTCCAAAAGCTGAAATTGAGGGTGAAATGGGTGATTCCCATGTTGGTTTACAGGCTCGTCTTATGTCCCAAGCATTGCGTAAATTATCTGGAGCGATTAATAAATCGGATACAATCGCTATTTTTATTAACCAAATTAGAGAAAAAGTAGGAGTCATGTTTGGAAATCCTGAGGTTACACCAGGTGGAAGAGCTCTTAAGTTTTATTCCTCTATTCGATTAGAGGTTCGTCGAGCTGAAACATTAAAGCAAGGTAATGATATGGTAGGAAATAAAACGAGATTAAAAATCGTTAAAAACAAAGTTGCACCTCCTTTTAAAGAGGCAATGGTTGACATCATGTACGGTAAGGGTATTTCAAAAGAGGGAGAACTTCTTGATATCGGTTCAGAATTAGATATCGTTACTAAGAGTGGTGCATGGTATTCATATAAAGATGAAAGATTAGGTCAAGGAAGAGAAAATGCAAAGCAATTTTTAATGGAGAATGAAGAAATTCGCGATGAAATTCATCAAGCGATTCGTGAGCATTATGACTTAGATAAAAATAGTCAAGATGAATCAGATGAAGATGTGGAAGAAGAATAAAATGTCTTAAAAGACTAGAGCAAATAAGCATTATTATGCTTATTGTTCTAGTCTTTTTATTAAAATAAAATAAGAACGTGTCTAGAAATGAATTATTTGTGACGTTTCCTTGACAATATATACCTAGACAATTAATATTAAATTGTATACTTTTTTATTTAGTAATAAATTGGTACTTTAAAAATGTTACATGCCGACATGATTCAGTTAAAATTTCATAGCAATGGGAGGTGAGAATCGTGGATAATCCCTGGATCATCTCCATTTTGCTTGCCGTAATCCTAATCGTCGGTATTGTTGTTGGTTATCTCATTCGTAAATCTATTGCAGAAGCTAAAATTTCAAGTGCGGAAACGTTAGCCAAACAAATTGTTGATGAAGCGAATAGAAATGCGAAAGCTACGAAGAAAGAAGCCCTTTTAGAAGCAAAAGATGAAAATCATAAACTTCTTCAACAAACGGAAATAGAAATACGCGAACGTCGTTCAGAGATACAAAATCAAGAAAATCGTTTAATGCAACGAGAAGAAAATCTCGATCGGAAAAGTGAAACATTAGATAAGCGTGAACTGATGTTGGAAGAGAGGGAAAGATCATTAACGGAACAACAACAACAAATTGAAGAAATGGAAAGCAAAGTGGAAACTATTATACAAGAGCAGCAAACCAAACTCGAGCGGATTTCAGGTTATACTGAAGAGCAAGCCAAAGAAGTAATTCTTAATCGAATGGAACAAGAGTTAACCCATGAAAAAGCAATGATGATAAAAGCCGCAGAAAACGAGGTAAAAGAAACTGCGAATAAACAAGCGAAAAACATTTTGTCATTAGCTTTACAACGTTTAGCAGCAGATCACGTTGCTGAAACAACAGTTTCTGTCGTTAATTTACCGAATGATGAGATGAAAGGTCGTATTATCGGGCGTGAAGGTCGAAACATTAGAACTTTGGAAACATTAACTGGAATCGACTTAATTATCGATGATACACCAGAAGCTGTTATATTGTCAGGGTTTGATCCGGTGCGTCGAGAAATAGCACGTATAGCCTTGGAAAATCTCGTTCAAGATGGGCGGATTCACCCAGCAAGAATAGAGGAAATGGTAGATAAAGCCCGCCGCGATGTGGATGAGTATATCCGCGAAGTTGGTGAGGAGGCAACGTTTGAAGTAGGTGTGCATGGATTACATCCTGATTTAATTAAGATTTTAGGACGATTAAAATATCGTACAAGCTATGGTCAGAATGTGTTGAAGCATTCAATGGAAGTCGCTTATTTATCAGGTCTACTTGCTGCAGAACTTGGTGAAGATGAAATGCTTGCTCGTCGAGCAGGATTACTTCATGACATTGGAAAAGCGATTGATCATGAAGTTGAGGGTAGCCACGTTGAAATAGGTAAAGAACTCGCACAAAAATATAAGGAACCAGAAGTAGTTGTAAATGCAATTGCATCTCATCATGGTGATGAGGAAGCAACTTCTGTTATCGCTACATTAGTAGCTACAGCTGATGCACTTTCAGCTGCAAGACCTGGTGCGAGAAGTGAAACACTTGAAAACTACATTAAACGTTTGGAAAAGTTAGAAGAAATTTCAAAATCATTTTCTGGTGTCGAACAATCCTATGCAGTTCAAGCAGGAAGAGAAATTCGCATCATGGTTAAGCCAGATGAAATCGATGATATATCTTCCGTTAAAATTGCAAGAGATATTAGAAAGCGAATTGAAGGTGAGCTTGATTACCCTGGACATATAAAAGTTACAGTAATTCGAGAAACAAGAGCGGTAGAATATGCAAAATAAAGCGGTATTCTTTTACCGCTTTTTTTCTATCTAACTTTAATTAAAGAATATTTTGAAATGGATGGATTATCGTGAAAATTTTATTTATCGGGGATGTGTATGGATCTCCCGGCAGATCAATGTTAGAGCAATATTTACCTACACTTAAGGAAAAGTACAAACCAAATATTGTAATTGTTAATGGTGAAAATGCAGCGGGCGGAAGAGGCATTACTGAAAAAATTTATAAACAATTTTTATCATTAGGGGTCCATGTGGTCACGATGGGCAATCATACTTGGGACCAAAGAGAGATCTTTGAATTTGTTGATGATGCTAATTTTTTAATCCGGCCAGCAAATTTTCCTTCAAACAATCCAGGAAAGGGGATTGTCTATCTTAATTATAATGGGAAAGAAGTAGCAGTTATGAATTTACAAGGAAGAACTTTTTTATCACCAATAGAAGATCCATTTGCAATAGTTGATGAATTAATAATGGAAGCTAAAAAAAGAACAAATATTATATTTTTAGATTTCCATGCAGAAGCAACAAGTGAAAAATTAGCCATGGGCTGGTATGTGGATGGTCGAATTAGCGCTATAGTCGGTACTCATACACATGTCCAAACGGCAGATGAAAGAATTTTACCAGATGGAACAGGTTATATTACTGATGTTGGCATGACAGGTCCATATAATGGTATAATTGGGGTAGATAAGGATATTGTTATTCAAAGATTTAAAACAAATTTGCCTAACAAATTTAAAGTTGCAAAAGGTCCAAAGCAATTAAATGGTGTTCTGTTTCATATTAATGATGAAACTGGTGAGGCTGAATCAGTGGAACGTATTTTAATTAATGATAGTAAACCACTATTTACTTAATGAGTGAAGGGTTTTCATATATAATAGGTTATAAGCTGTCCACTATAAGAATATAGTTATTATATAATATTAAAGTAATTTAAGGAGGTACATGTAATGGATATTTTAAAAGTTTCAGCAACATCTAACCCAAACTCTGTAGCAGGTGCTTTAGCGAATGTTATAAGAGAGGAAGGTTCTGCAGAATTACAAGCAATCGGAGCGGGGGCAATCAATCAAGCGGTAAAGGCAATCGCAATCGCAAGAGGGTTTGTAGCTCCTAGTGGTGTTGATTTAATTTGTATCCCTGCATTTACTGACATTATGATTAATGAAGAAGAGCGTACAGCCATTAAATTAATTGTTGAGCCTAGATAATGTGGGAGAAGGACGATGAAAGTGTTACGTCGATTAACGTAACACTTTTTATTTTTGTTTCATATTTTTTACTCATATGATAAGATGTTATCAATTACACCGTAGGAGCAATATATATGAAGAAATTACTACTAACAGGTTTTGAACCTTTTTTACATTATACAGAAAATCCAACAACGGAAATTGTTAAGTACTTTCATCAAAGGAAAGTAAATGATTATCATATTAAAGGGAAAGTATTACCTGTTCAATTTGAAGAGGCTGGACGATTGATAATTACATATATACATGAATATAATCCAGATATTATCATTTCGTTAGGCATTGCAAAGGGACGTTCAAAAGTTACGCCAGAAAGAATAGCTATCAACTGTAATGATGGTCATCAAGATAATGCGGGCTATAAACCGATGGGTGAAAAAATTTATTCGCAAGGCCCAGATGGATTGTTTTCGACTTTACCAAATAAAGTTTTTGTGAAACAGCTAAACAACAATCATTTACCTGCTAAAATATCAAATAGTGCTGGAACGTACCTATGTAATCATGTGATGTATCATAGTTTATATCATATACATAAAAATAATTTACCAACTAAAGCCGGTTTTATTCACTTGCCCATATCTCATCAATTAGTTAAAGAAAATGAGGATGTAACGAGTTGGTCTTATGATGATTTATTAGAATCCGTGCGGATTTGTATCAATAGTTTAACATAATCAAATTTATGTAATGAAAAATTGTGTAAATAAGAAAAAGGTATTATAATGAGATAATGTAGTGAAGGATATGAAATAGAAAGGAGTATCACGGATGACAAAAGAGAACACATCGAATAATACATTCGACGAACGGGATACTATTCATGAAAAATCTAGTGATGAAAAACCGTTAAGTGAAAAAACAACGGAAGATTTTGCAAAATATTTTCAAACAACATATAAACCACCAAATATAAATAAAGCTAGGAAACGATTCCGAGAAGATATAGAAGTCCATTATGATTTCGAAATTCCTCAAAATGTGCAAAATATAGGGGAAGGAAAGAAATTTCTCATTCAAACATATGGTTGTCAAATGAATGAACATGATTCGGAAACGATGGCAGGAATCTTACAAGAAATGGGTTACATGCCAACAACAGTAAAAGAGGAAGCAGATGTTATCTTACTTAATACTTGTGCGATTCGTGAAAATGCTGAAAATAAAGTTTTCGGTGAAATCGGTCACTTGAAAGCTCTAAAACGAGAAAATCCAGATCTTATCTTAGGTGTTTGTGGCTGTATGTCTCAACAAGAAACTGTTGTCAATCGAATTTTAGAAAAACATCAGCACGTAGATTTAATCTTTGGAACCCATAACATTCACCGTTTGCCAGCCCTAATTCAAGAAGCTTTATTTTCCAAAGCACAAGTCGTTGAAGTTTGGTCTCGAGAAGGAGATATTTATGAAAACCTTCCTAAAGCAAGGGAAGGAAAAATAAAAGCTTGGGTAAACATTATGTATGGATGTGATAAATTCTGTACATTTTGTATCGTTCCAATGACCCGGGGTAAGCAGCGTAGTCGTCGTCCCGAAGATATTATTCAGGAAGTACGTCATTTAGCAGCAAATGGTTATAAAGAAGTAACATTACTCGGACAGAACGTAAATGCTTATGGAAAAGACTTTGAAGACATAGATTATACGTTCGGGGATTTATTAAATGATTTGCATAAAATCGATATTCCGAGAATTCGCTTTACATCACCCCATCCAAGAGACTTTGATGATCATTGTATTGAAGTTTTATCTCAAGGTGGAAATTTATTAAATCACATTCACTTACCTGTCCAATCAGGAAATAGTTATATTTTGCGAAGAATGAATCGTAAATATACAAGGGAAGAGTACTTAGAGTTAGTCAGAAAAATAAAAGAAGCGATACCAGACGTTACGTTAACAACAGATATTATCGTAGGATTTCCAAATGAAACAGAAGAACAATTTCAAGATACATTAAGTTTAGTAGAAGAAGTAGGTTTTGAATCAGCTTTTACATTTATATACTCGCCAAGAGAAGGTACACCGGCTGCTATGCAGGATGACAATGTTTCTGAGGAAGAAAAACGGGATCGATTGGCTAGATTAAATGCATTAATTGATAAACAATCTGCTGAAGCAATGAAATCTTATAAAGGAAAAGTTGTTAAAGTTCTTGTTGAAGGAGAAAGTAAACGGGATCCTGAAGTGCTGTCAGGTTATACAGAAAAGAATAAAGTTGTTAACTTTAAAGGACCTAAATCTGTTATCGGAGAAATCGTTGATGTGAAAATTACAGAAACAAGAACATGGTCACTCAATGGTGAATTAGTTTCAAGTGAGGTAGGTGTAAAATAAATGGCTTTATATACAAGGGAAGAAGTATTAGATGAGGCAAAAAAGTTAGCCCATATGCTTTCAAATATTGAGGAAATTAATCGTTTTAAAGTTATTGAAGCGAAAATTAATCGAAATGAACGATTACAATCCCTCATTAAAAAATTAAAAGTACTACAAAAGCAAGCTGTAAATTTAGAAGCTTATGAGAAAAAGAAAGCACTAGAAATCGTCGAAACGGAAATTAAAAAGATCGAAGATGAAATCGACGAAATGCCTATCGTCCAAGAGTTTAAAGAAGTCCAAGACGTTGTCAATGATATTTTGCAATTAGTTAGCGGAACAATTGCTCGTTCTGTAACAAATAATATCATAGAAGAAACAGG